>Ga0164310_10000024_pt1 | contig 79800 bp, 74 predicted proteins | sample GuaBasSedimGuay1_FD_121795 | JGI IMG/M metagenome (GOLD analysis project Ga0164310, IMG submission 121795) | Subseafloor sediment microbial communities from Guaymas Basin, Gulf of California, Mexico - Guay1, Core 4569-9, 0-3 cm | ecosystem: Environmental > Aquatic > Marine > Hydrothermal vents... | reverse complement strand
TGGGTAAGGAGATGAACGATCAGCAGAAGCATCTGCTGCTGAGCCTCCTAGAGAATATGCCTGCGAAAGCTGGCGAACTATGAGAAACGAGGTGATAGAATTGGTAATTAGAATGGATAAAGAACCGGAACTGGCAAGCGAAGAGGAAGTTCGCGACGCAAGGTCCAAGGCGACTGCCGCTCTGGTGCACTACTTGGAAACCTACAAGTCCGACAAGACCAGTGACTCAAAACACGCCTTGATGGGCCCAGTTGGCAAACTACTGCCACGCATCACCACAACTGGTGATATCAATTGGGAATCAGTCAAGGGGTATGTCTTGAGTATTCACAAGAATCTGCAGGCTCCACGGGGTGTATCTCCAGACGCAGCAATTCGCCTGGACGAGGCCGTCGCAGCACTGGAACACCTCCGGACGCTTCTTCCACCCACAAAGTGGTTGAAGACCGTTGAGGACATCGACGATGAGGTGTTTTTTGGCCTGTACAAGGGGCACCTGATCGGACAGAGAAAGGGAATCCAGAAGAAGTTTCACGAGTGGCTGAAGGCTAACTCCTCTCTGGATGAAGTCAATGCACTTCTCCCCGAGGACGAACAATACGCCTCCATCGAGGACATAGAGGATCCATTCTCGGTTCCTGATGAGCTCGGTGGGATTCTGAAGCGATACTGGGACTACTACAAGAAGAAGAAAAAGGAGGGCAAGAAGTAATGTCAAAGGAAATAGGAATGCCATCTGGCTTCAAGAAGATCAAGGACTACATGGTGGACAGCATCTCACCACTGCTGGACTCGAAGGTCGTGCAGATTCTGGTCCTGAGACAGACGCATGACTACACTGTGCTTCGCACAGAGGAGAGTCGAGAACTGAACACAGTTGTGGTCCCGGAGAACATCAACTCGTCTACACCTGTTGTGAAGGTTGCATTCCTCGCATCAAAGCAAAAGGCGGTCGAGAGCAGGATGTTTGCACGGCTTCTGCGCAACGTCAGGGACAGCAAGTGCTACCTGAAAGATGCACTATGCATGAAGTGCCCGCGGTGTGTTCTCTTCGGAGCAGTGAATGTGAGGGGAGGACGAGAGTACAACCTCAAGCATCGTATCGAGTACTCCACTGCATACTCTATCGAGCGATATGAGGACCTCCTTGAGACCCTGACCTTCAACGCTGTTGACTCAGTGAGTCAATCCACAGGACAGGCTCTAGGTCTCACACACAACGTGAAGCCTCTGGCCAACTTTCCGTCTGTGGTCACTCTCAACTCTGCCACATGGCAGGAGGTTGCTCTCTACATCAAGACTCTCCTCGCATCGAAGTCGTACGGTGCAGAGACCCGCGTCAAAGGGGATGTCCGGAACACTATCCTCGGCATTGTTGCAGGTCTCGAAGAGGTCATCACGCCTTTAGAGTACAGTCTTGAGATGGCAGCTATCTTCGAGGGCGATCTTGAGAAGACGACTCACGAGATTCTTGAGCGATACAAGGATCTCTGTGGCTCCAGAGCAAACGTTGCTGTATTGACAGTCGAGGAGACCAAGGCACTTGTAGAGCAAGTCCAGGACCTGCCTTTGGACAAGTCCTTCGTGGACTCGATGTACAGTCAAGTGGACGCCTTCCTGAAGGTGGCGAAGCAGGACCCGAAGAAGGTGACGCATTAAGGAAGTCTGGGCATAATGAACAGCTTGTTCAATCTGGCCCGTATGACCTGTCATGACTTCCTGTTCTACGCCTCGCGAGACTACGGGGCCTCCGCGCGCCCCGTGTCTACCATCGGCAACTACGCGCTGATGTATGCGATGAATCGGAACATCCCAGAAGTTCGACGGGTGATCACGGGCACGACCCCCAAGTACAATGAACACCTCCCGTTGATGAAGGTGTATGCAACGCCGGCCTCTCCTGTCAGTGCTGAATCGGTACGCGGAGACCCCCAGATTGGGGCAGGGATTGTCGACTTTGTTTCCAGTCATGAAGTCACGCGTATCACTTGGAACAGCGTTGGTGAGTCCCTGTTGTGGGCCATGGAAGCGGAAAAGATCAACATTCCAAAAGTCGGCTCGTACTTCAAAATCAACCCCTTGGCCACCTTCTACTTCTACACAGTGGGAGGTCCGATTCCAAGTGTCATTCGTATCGGCAAGAAGTACATCCCGGCACGGATACGTCTGGAGGCACTTGAGATCACCGAGAAGGAAGGAAGGTTCAAGCCCACCTGCGCAGTCAATGTCGAGGACTTACCTGAGGAAACCCAGATTCTCGGAGGGAGTCTTCTCACAGTTCCACCTTCGCCGCTTCTCCTCGACGCGGACCTGGATGGCGCCTACGTTGAGGGCAAGGCACCAGATGGGAGTGTCCATCGAATCCCTGTTCCCCGGCAGGACCGATTCCGGGAATCTTGGCCGCTGGAGTGAGGATTCCTTGGAGTCCGGCACAGAGATTGTCATCGGGCCTGCGTACGCACAACTCTCTGATGAGACCGCAGGACGGTACTCTCTGTACACCCATCAGGTGGCACTGAGTGGAGACCCGAGCAATGTGGTGCTGCTCGATGCACCGACAGGTTCTGGGAAGACTCTGGCCGCCCTGAAGCGAGTCCTAGACCGATCAAGCCCGGCGATATTCGTCTATCCGACTAATTCCCTGGTGAAGAACCAAGTGGATGCCATCGCTGACCTGTTAGAGGGCCTGGGACACACACCGAACATCATCGACAGTGAGTCATCTATGAATGAGATACAATCACGCATAGAACAGACAAGCATCGATGTGATTCACCTGACCGGTGAGGCTCTGGAGGCACTCGCCGACCGAGAGGGGGGTGCGAAGGGTGGCATAATCGATGCCATCCTCACAGGGACTCACAAGGAAGGTCGCATGAGGCTCCTCCTCACAAACCCTGACACGATATACTTGGCCTTCATCAACAGGTACAAGCGTAGCGGTCGAATCTTCGAACAACTGGAAAGTTTCAAGACCTTGGTCCTGGACGAGTTTCACCTGTACTCGGGTCCTCTCCTTGCTCGCATCATCTTCCTCGTCAATGTCCTGATTGGAAACCAGAAGAATCCTGCCTACGACCTTGTGTTTCTGAGCGCGACCCACGGCGATACACTGGACTTGCTCAGGTCAACATACTCACGACTCAGTGTGATCGAGGCTCCGCCTGTGGCCGAAGAGCCTCCCAAGGGTCGCCAGATTAGGTATCCTACTCGATGTCGAGTCATGTCATTGACTCGAGTGCTCACTGACGATGCCCATGTCGCAGACGCAGCAGATGAGATAGTGTCACTCTATGATGCCGATTTTGACGGTGCTCATCCACAGGTCAAGGTGCTTGGCATATTCTCGTCTGTATCCTTTGCCATTCGTGTCGCACAGCGAGTGAGGGAGATTCTTGCCGCACGTGAGGACGGGTCAGAAGCCAAGGTTCGACAGTTGCACGGCTTCATACCACGAGCGGCAAGAGGGCATGTCGACGACACGAACACCATACTCATTGGCACCTCCGCCATTGAGGTGGGTATCGACTTCGACGTTCCATTCCTCGTGTTCGAGGCGCACGATGTCGGGTCGTTCCTTCAGCGTCTGGGACGTGGTGGGCGACACAATCCCTGTACCGCGACCATGTTTGTGCCACAGCCACTTGCTGACCGACTGGCAGAGAGGTCGGACTGGGCTTTTCCCGAGGTTGTCAGTCAGTCACATGAAGCACTTGCTGAGCTGCCTTCATACGCGGGATTCCTATGCAGTCCGCAGGCCAAGAAGATCCTACTGACGATGGCCCTGGCAGCCAACAGGTTGCCGAGGTCACACCGTGACAGACGAGACCGATTTGACTGGGAGTCCGCAGCCGACTTGTACGGTATGCTCCTCAATGCCAACAAGAGTGTGTCAATCGGTTCGGCTTGTCTGAGAAATCGAGTGGAGGTATCGGAGCGTCGCCGAATAATCAGTGACCTCAAGGCCTACGCTGTCAAAGTCATGGTTACACATGGTTTCCTGAGGGGGGCCATGAACTCTGTCATTGCGCTCTATCCTGCAAGTTTCATTGGTACATCCACTGACGTGTACGCTGAGATGGACATCTTTGACGTTTTCAAGACCAGAGGGTCGGTTCAGTCCGCGGAAAAGCACTGGGACCGGATACCTGCGGTTCTGAAACGTCGGCACACCAAGGAAGATCCCGTGTATGTCATGAGAGATGTATCCCGATCTGAGCGTCCTAAGATAGTGCTCACTGGAGACGCCCTTGTCCGTTACCGTACCCTCGTCTATCAAGAACCGCAGTGCCACTTCAAACACAGTGATCCTCTCCTGTCGGCACTCGGTCAGAAGATTCTCAACAGGCGAAACATTGCCTTTCACTGGAGGTCTGCAAACCGATACACTGATTATCGTATTCCTCGATTATATCTTGAGGGCGAGGACGGAGCCTTGGTGATTGGGGACTGGGCTCTTGTCGCTGAGTACCTCGTGTGGTCAAGAAAGGAGGGTGAGCAAGAAGAATGATGTCCTTGCGATTTCATCTCAGTAGTCCAGCAACGTGCGTCATAGGGTTCAGTGGTGTTCCTCTACGTGCAGCTTTTCTCAACCTGCTCAGATCGTATGACAGGGACCTGAGCGCTCAGGTTCATGGTGAGGCCGGCCCTAGAGCATACTCAATAGACCCATTCCGCTGCAACACCCGATTTCAGACCCACTTCGAGCAGGGAGAAGAGTATGACTTTGGTGTGAACATCTTCTCACCCAGTCGATTTCAGGGGATGCTTCGCAACATTGCAATGACGAGGAATCACAAGATGCGGATTCTTCACTACGGCTTCTCCCTACGACGAGTGGACATGCAGCAGATGACGGCCAAGTCCCTGATGGAGCAGTGGTTGGCAGAACGACCTGATTCTGGCAATCGACCGCTGAGGATGCGATTCCACTTCAGGACGCCCACACAGTTCTCAAGTTTCGGTAGCGACCGGGCCTATCTTCTGCCGACCCCTGAGAAGATCTTCTCCAGTCTTCTCAAGGTGTGGAGGACAATGGAACAGAGTGTCACAGTGGAACGTTCAGGCGCGTACCGGGACTGGATTACAGAGAATGTATTCGTGAGCGGACACAGACTCCAGACTGTGAGAGTGCCCCTGGGGCGGGGGCGGTCGTTGATGGGTTTTGTCGGTAACGTGGAGTACTCCATGGAACCCTCGGATGACCCACTTGCGAATCTCACGTACTGTCTGGCAAGGTTCGCTGAGTTGTCGAATATTGGGAAGAATCGGTCTGCCGGCTTTGGAAAGGTTGAGGTGGAGATTGGTGATAGGACAATGAGGGACCGAAAGAGGGTGAGGAGGAGCAGTGTATTTTCTGCCGGATGATGTCAAGCGAAGGATGTTGCGCAGATACAGAAAGCGCTCTCGCGAAGTAGTAGTGGATGAGCGATTCCGTGGGTGGGCCTGGGAGCTTTCTCCCATTGACCCTCCCTATGACTACCATCTCGCACTCAGCGAGGTTGCAGGGCGTTACTGTGAATCAATGAGGGACATCTACCTGCGCCACGTGGAGAAGAAGAAGAAACCAACAACTGCCCATATGATAGAAGGGCGACTGTATCACGAGGCTGTGGCCCTGGTCATCGAGAATGCGAAGAGGTGCATGTACACAGACGGCATAACCAGTGGCAGCAAGGTGGGCGAGTTCCTGTTCCAGATAAGGGACGATGTTCTCGACGGAATGATGTCGTCAACGAAGGCTCCAACGGTCAGAGATCGGGGCGGCCAGTGGGACCCCAAACAGGTCCGGGGGAATCTGGAGTGGATCTGGGAATTCGAGACTCATCAGATTGTTGCCTCGATTGAGCGGATACTCTCTCTGCAACCTTACATCGGCCTCGATGCACTGGTCAATGCAGCCATCCCGATAGTCCCCGAGCAGAAGCTTGACGGTCGAAACCTTGGTCTGAGTGGTCATCTCAGCGCTGATGCGTTCGGTGTCGAGGGTATAGTCCTCGACATCAAGACCGGCCGCCGCCGTCACTTCCACAGGCTTGCCACCACGGGCTACGCCATGGTCATAGAGAGTCTGTACGAGTACCCTGTCGACATTGGGTGCATTGTGTACTGCTCGTTCAGAAAGGGACTTCCTCCGCCAATAGAGTATGATGTGCACACTCTCGATGAACCTCTGCGTCAGGAGCTTTTGGAACTTCGAGATGACGCGATGAAGCTGATCTACGACCAACGAGACCCCGGTCTTCCAGACCGATGCTACGATGACTGTCCGTACTGGGATGAATGTCATTGAAGAGGAGAAAAAGGACACCCCGTTGTCCGCCAAGACTGTCACGGGGTGTCGCGCATTGAACTAGTGACCTTGCGGTCCTCCCTCGAACGAACACCGGCTACCAGGGCCAGTCAGGGTCATCCTCGGGCCATCCAGTTGTTAGTGCAAACAACATAGGCATCGAGGATGACTAGAACTGAATCGAAACAAACCACCATCACGAAAGTTGCCCGAGGTCGTACAAGTTGCGTGTGACGGTGCAGCTTATATCCAGCCATTGCAGTGTGGAACTGGGACTAAAGATGAAGGAACAGAGTAGGAAGACCCTTCAGATTGCTACCTTTGGTCTGTACGACAACAAGCGAGTTGTCTTTGCAGCAACGAAGAGATCAGTAGACAAGATAGTCGTGGTGTCGACCGAAGAAAACCGCGACGAGGTGTTGGCGAAACGGGCCGAGTTTGAGGCGATGCACATACCCTTTGAGAATGTTGAAGTCGAACCAACTAACTTCAAGAATGTACTGATTGCTATCCTAGAGATCATTGCTAATCATGCCGAATACGACATCGAGTGTAATGCGTCGTGTGGGACCAGAGTGATGGCTGGTGCCCTCCAGCTTGCGGCATACATCGTCGGAGCACCCATCCTCATAGTGGGAGAGGAATATGAGCTGACAGAGGTGCCTTCTCCCATGGATGTGGTCCTGACCGAGAGCAGGCGCGAGATTCTCAACGTCCTCGCCAAAAGAGGTGGAACATGCAACTCGATAATGGATCTTGCGCAGGAGGTGGGTCTGAGTCGTGGGCAAGCGTCCCGTCAGGTGAATGCACTGTACAAGGCAGGATATGTGGAGAAGAATCGCTCAAAGACCATGACAGTGAGCATGACTGACATTGGTCGAATTGTACTCCGAGTAAAGCAGCTGAGAAAGGAACGAGGTTGGGGCAGGAGATCTGGATAGAGTGAGTGACTCAGAACTCGAAGACTGGGGTCTTGTTATCTGGCAGCGGTGCCGTGAAGTCCTGAGAGAGGACTTTCGTCTGACATCGCCTCGCAGTCCCGAGTCTGCCCTTGGTCCTGAGCGGTGGCGAGCGATTCTTGATATCTCTCTCTGGAAGAAGGGTGATGAGAAGTCCAGAGCAATCCTCAAGGGTCAAATCGCGCAGGAGTGTTTCAAGGCGAGTCTCCCCTCCAGCGGACTATGCGCAGAGTTCATTGGCGATTTCTCTATGGAGTTTGCCCGTCAGATGCTCTTAGACCGCGAGAAGCCCTATTGGCTGGCCATGTGGACTAGACTCGAGAAGGAAGGGAAGTGGCACTCGACTCGCTTCTTCAAGGCATCGTTGGCCATCCCGGGCATTGATAATGTGGCAGGTCCCGGAAGCTTTGCCCAGATACTTCGAGAGATAATCGACGCGGCAAAGTCCGGGGTAGTCCTGCAGTTTGACGACTATGTTGGCTACCTGAGCAAGCGGCTCCGGCGAATCTCTGCGCCACTGGATGCTACTGAACTCAAGATAGTAGTCCAACTCCTGGATGGTAGTGCTACGGACAACAAGACACTTGCGAAGTCTCTAGGAATATCTCCCGAATGGGCGTCTCGCAAGATTAGTGAACTCCAGAAACGACACATTCTGCGAAGGTTTGACAGAGTCCCCTTCTCACGGATTGGCATTCGGATGTTCAATTTCTTCATTGATACGGTTGATAGTACTGAGAACCCGTTCAGGTATCTTAAGAGATGCCCCTTTCTCTACTCATACCAGACAGTTCTGACCGGAAGATGGGATGCCTTGGCCGTAATGAGTGTGCCTGACGATATCACGAGTATCAGGCAGCTGGACAAGATTGAAGGGATGTTCGATAAGTGGGGTTTCGAGTCGTCCATGCAAGAAATTGCCTCGTCCGGAGCCGTGAACTGTTTTGACCACTACGATCCGGACTCGGGCGGGTGGGAGATTCCCTGGGAGTTCATGGAGTTCCACCTCAGAAGAATCCATGGCGAGAAACTCGCCGACGTGATCGAGCGTGTTGACTCGCCAGCCAACAAGACGCGTCTCGAGCTGGATGAGTTAGACATGCGTATCCTCGACCAGATTGGACGCGGAAATACGAGCATCGCCAGTGTACGAAGCGCCCTGAACATTGGTCAGGTCAAGGCGTCGAACCGGATCCGTCGTCTGAGGGACGAAGGGCTCATCAGGACCATCTGGGAGGCTCACAATATTGGTCTCAACGAGTCTACTGTGGTCACCACACAGGACCGCGATGTCGGAGCCGCGATAGCAGCCTGGAGCAGAAGACTCCCTCGTGCCGTCGTCTCATTTGATGTGAGCCGCAATCTCACAATGGTCACACAGCTTCCTAGGGGTGGCGTCTACGGGCTCACCCGTGCCACCGGCTATCTGGCGCGGACGGTCGATGTGGGAATACTGGACGAGAAGATATACGGTGGATGGGGTTTTCCCATAGAGCTATGGGATGAAAAGCGTCAGGGTTGGAAGTGTCCGAAAGAACAGCTTGATCGTTGGTTTGACGAGATGAGATAGACCATCCCCGCTGACTGTGATCGGTTGCCTGACTCGAACACACACTCATCGCCTTGTGGTCCTACTCCATTTGGTCCTCCACCATGCCTCCTCGACGTGACGGGCCCTGTGGACCTTGCGAGACTGCATGACCTCGATGTTCGAGTAACGGTTATCAGTCTTGAATCGATTCCTGTGGTGGACCACCTCGCCCGGCTTCAACTTTCTCCCGAGTTTCTTCTCGGCCTTCCATCGATGCACAAGTTTCCCTGAATCAATGAATCGCAGGTATCCGTGTAGGTCACGATAGGTCTTCCTCGGCATGAATGAAACTCGGTCATCATCCGTAATAGGTCTGTGGGCGAAGGCGCGAGGTCAATCCGATGTTGAAGGAGAAGTTTGAGAAGATTGCACAGTTGCGCGAGAAGGCCCTTGAAGCAGGAGGTCCGGAGCGCATCAAGAAACAGCATTACAGCGGCAAGTACACGGCACGCGAGAGGATCGAGAAACTCCTCGACCCCGGCTCATTCGCCGAGATCGACGAGTTCGTCGTACACCGAGAGTCTACCTTCGGCATAGACAAGAGAAAGGTTCTCGGTGACGGCGTCGTGACAGGCTACATCAGGGACTATGGATCATGAGAAACTCTCTGTCAATCAATGCAGAACATTCAAAACTGTGATGACCTGCTTCAAACAACGCAGGAGCCTCGCTGAACATGACCGACTTGAAGGACAAATTTGATGAACTCCTTAGATTGAGAGAAGAATCAAAGCTTGGTGGCGGTGAAGACCGGCTCAAGAGAGAGCACGAAAAGGGACGACTTACAGCGAGAGAACGCCTTGACAAGCTCTTGGATCCAGATTCCTTCGTAGAGATAGATGAGTTCGTAGTCCATCGAGAAACAGGATTCGGACTTGAAAACAAGAAGATTCTTGGTGATGGTGTTGTAACTGGTTTTGGTACCATAGATGGTCGCAAAGTATTCATCTTCAGTCAGGATTTCACAGTTTGGGGTGGTTCGCTAGCTGAGATGTACGGTGGGAAGATAGTAAAGATAATGGAGCTTGCGATGGAAGCAGGAGTTCCTGTAATTGGTCTGAATGCTGGTGCTGGTGCGAGACTATTCGAGGGAATACGTTCTCTCAAGGTGTACTGTGACATATTCAAATTAAACACCCTGGCCAGCGGAGTCATCCCGCAGATCTCAGCGATCATGGGGCCTTGTGCTGGCGGTGCTGTCTACAGCCCTGCAGTTACGGATTTCACCATAATGGTAAAGGACATTGCCCACATGTTCATCACAGGACCTGATGTCATCAAGACTGTGACAGGCGAGGAAGTCACCTTTGAGGAGCTCGGCGGAGCAATGACCCACAACTCCGTCAGTGGAGTAGCGCAGTTCGCTAGTGAGGATGAGGACCACTGCTTCGAGCAAATCAAGACTCTCCTCAGCTATATTCCTCAGAACAATCTTGAGGACCCTCCGAGAATTGACACTGGTCACGCACCCGATGACATCGATGAGTCAATTGATGAGATGGTTCCCGCTGATCCAAACGTGCCTTACGACATGCGGGACGTAGTCATGAAGCTCACCGATAATGGAGAATTCTTCGAAGTTCATGAGCACTGGGCGAAGAATATGATTGTGGGCTTTGCACGATTCGACGGTCGCTCTGTCGGCATCGTGGGGAACAACCCTGCTCACCTTGCTGGGACAATCGACATCAATGCCTCTGATAAGTGCGCCCGCTTTGTGAGGTTCTGCGATGCCTTCAACATTCCAATTATCACGTTTATGGATGTTCCCGGCTACCTCCCCGGCACTGCGCAGGAATGGGGTGGCATCATCCGCCACGGCGCGAAGATTCTCTATGCCTTTGCAGAAGCTACTGTGCCGATGATCACAATAATCACGCGAAAGGGCTATGGGGGCGCGTTCGATGTCATGGCATCAAAGGCTATTGGAGCTGACCTAGTGTACGCGTGGCCCACCGCAGAGATTGCAGTGATGGGTCCCGACGGGGCCATTAACATTATCTTCCGCAAGGAGATTGAGGCTGCAAAGGACAAGGAGAAAAAGCGGGCAGAACTAGTGAAGGAGTATCGTGAGAAGTTTGCGAATCCGTATGTTGCGGCTGGCCTTGGCTATGTCGACAAAGTAATCTTCCCTCGAGAAACCAGACCGCTGATTTGCAGGGGTCTCGACATGCTGGCCAGCAAGAGGCAGAGTCGACCCCCCAAGAAGCACGGCAACATCCCGCTCTAGATACGGTGGCCATCTCACGTGTTCCTTCCCACTGGCGCCATGTTCCAAGCTCGTCTTGTCCTGTACGAATACTTAAATACTAATTTGCTCAATCAAACAACACTATCGGTGTAATTTTATGACGGAATTTGAAACAAAAAGGAAGCAGGGTGGCCTGACAAAGAGTCAGGCCCTCGTTCTTTCCATCCTGAAGGAGAGCGGTCAGGATGGCGTCACACCAAAACAGCTCCTGGACAAAGTGTCCTTCGCTCCGCGTACGGTAAGGTACGCTCTCAGAAAGCTACTCAAGAAGAATCTGATCAAGAGGTATCCATGTCTTCAGGACATGCGCCAACACGTATACGTTCCGACCTAGCCTGACAGGGCTCCGTTCCTGCTCCACTAGTTCTTTCGTTGTACAATGAGATCCTAGACTTTGCACTGTAGTCCGATTTGAGATTGTGCATTGTCCCACATCCTTTATTAGATGACTCGACGGAGCGCAGCACACCCAGAACGGTCGCTCCCGCGGACTTTCGGAGTGATCACTCTGAAGTCTATCAAGGTAGTGAATGTGATGAGCACGGAGAATGGCTCCTCAAACATGAAGGAATCAGTCAAGTCAGGTGTCCTCGGAGGGATCATGGGATTCGTCATGAGCTTTCTGATCAACTACTTCGTCATCCCCTTTCCTGCGGATGGCTTTGCCGATAGCCTGAACAACGGCATTAGCGGTCTTCTCGCCGGTTTCATGGGCGGGTTCATCGGATTAATCATGTACTTCAAGATGTCCAAGTCATCAGACTGAGATGTTCAAGGGAACTCGGAACGATTGAGGACTCGTCAGTCTTGAAAAGATGACGATTGCCGCCAATCATGATAACCTGCCGCTCTAACAAGGCATAAATCAGACCATCACGAGTCCAGACATTGGCCACTGGAGGCTAGACGATGGACCTAGTTGACAAGACGATTATGGTGGAGATCTGTGCGAACTGTCGAGTGAGCTACGAGACCCTGGCACGGAAGACAGGTATCAGTTCCAACGCCGTGAAGAGGAGAGTGGACTCTCTTCTCAAGAGTGGTACGATCTCCAGGTTCTCGGTCAGTCTCGTGCCTGCTATGTTGGGTGCGGAGTACTTCCTCGCATTGATCACTACAGACGGCACTGAGACCATCGACCCCTTCGTGTCACGTCTGGGAGAACACCCGGCCATTGGTCATGTCAGTCTCTTGGCCAGTGCTGGTGGAGGGGCCTATCTGGTGTGGGGTCAGTACATGGGCTCCACCATGCTCATGGAACTGCGAGCCTTCCTGACAGCTCCTGATGAGGTCAACAACGTCGAACTTCACACTCTAGTACGCAAGCCGTCCAGAAAGACCGAACTGCCAAGACTTCACCTCCGGATTCTGTCAGTCCTGAAGACGAATCCTCGTATGCCTCTCAATGATATCGCGAAGGAGCTCGGGCTGGCTCCCAAGACGGTGCGACGAGGCCTCCGAGAGATGATGGAGGACGGCGCAGTATCTCTCACGGCCCGACCCGACATGGCCACCGGAAAGCTTGTCAACTTCTACGTCCGCTTCGAATGGGATGAGAAGATGAAGACCATGGAGGAGATGCTCGCATGGCTTGATGGACAGTACCCGGTCGAACTGTGGGACCCAACTCCGACAGTATCTGGCCCGATCTTCTTCTCTGAATTCGTGGTAGATAATCTGCACAAGGCAGAACGCATAGCCCGTCAGATCCGAGATGCTCCCTTCGTCAAGTCGACAGCAACCCTGGTCTCGTACTCGAACCAGAAGTTTCCATACTATGCTGAGACGATGCTTGACGAGATGATCCGTGAGTCTGAGACGTGAGGTCCATTTCTCGAACCTTCCTCTGCGGATATCGGGACTCTGCCACATATCTCGGTACGATTCGCGAACCTGCCACCGACTATGAACTCATATTCATTTCACATAACACTCTACAACAGGTGTGTTATAGTGGCAAGTGAGAAGAAGCCCGTGAAAGCGTGGAGGAAGTTACCACCACGAAGAAACACCATGGCGACCAGAGCAATCTCCTATCGTGTTCGATACGATAGATAATCTCTCTCCCTCCAATTCATCCGGATGTTGACTCTGGCGCCGACGCTCTCCTGATTCTCTCTCAGGAGAGCACTCCCTCCTCCTTCTCTCTGTCCTTCCTGTGTTCACTGCACGATACCTCTATATATGCCGGACATGCCGTACTCTTCTGTGAAGGAATGCAGATGGTAGAGGTCACGATCTGGAGTGAGACCAAGACGGGCGGTAAGGTCCCGGAGTCCTTTGACACCACAACTACTGAGATCAATCTTGGCGACAAACGTATTGCCAAGACAGACCTGGATGTCCTTGACCAGTTCCCGAACCTTGAGGCCCTGACCCTCTCAGGAAACGAGATCCAGATAATCGACCTCTCAAAGGTCTCCACATGCCAGAATCTGCTCGAGCTCTCCCTGGGCAGTAATGCGCTACAGTCAATTGACCTGACTCCTATCGGGTCGTGCCAGAGTCTGATGCATCTCGACCTCTCATACAATCGCATCACCGACATCAACCTCGCTCCCCTCGCCAACTGCACCGAGCTGAAGGCCCTTCATCTGTACGACAACAAGATCGCCTCCCTCGACCTGACCCCCCTTGCCAAGTGCAAGAAGCTGAGAAACCTCACCCTGAACAACAATGAGATCAAGACACTAGACGTCACTCCTCTGTTCCGCTGTCCCAACCTCATCAAACTCGGCCTCGATGACAGTGTCGAACTGACTGCCTCCGAGAAGGTCAAGGACTCGAAGAGAATCCCTGTGGGTCTGAAGGCGTACCTGAGCCGTATTCACTGGTTCTAGTCAACTCGTTTCCTCCCCACAATCTCTCTTCATGACGATTCTTGGAACACGTGTTCTAAGAGAGCCGCGATACGGAACGACTAAATACGCCAAGAGTCCACCATCAGCTCGGCTGACCATGACCAAGCTGATGATAACGGACACAGTTCTCCGTGACGCGCACCAGTCCCTTCTCGCCACACGAATGAAGACAGAGGACATGATCCCCGTGTGCGAGAAGCTCGACAAGGTCGGCTACTGGTCCCTGGAGATGTTCGGCGGGGCCACCTTTGACAGCATGATGCGCTTCCTGGACGAGGACCCATGGGAACGGCTTGAGACCCTGCGGGATGCCATGCCCCACACACGCCTTCAGATGCTATTGCGGGGTCAGAATATCGTAGGCTACCGACACTATGCCGATGATGTGCTCGAGGCATTCGTCGTGGAGGGGGTGAAGGCTGGCCTCGATGTCTTCAGGATCTTCGACGCGCTGAACGACGTGCGCAACATGAAGGCGGCCATGAAGTTTGTCAAGCGCGAGGGTGGTTTCGTCGAGGCGAGTTTCTGCTACACCCTCAGCCCCTTCCATAGCAATGAGAAGTTCGTGGAGAAGGCAAAGGAACTCTATGCACTGGATGCCGACTCCATATGCATCAAGGACATGGCCGGGCTGATCTCACCTGAGGCAGCGTACGACCTGGTGAAGCGCCTGAAGGAAGAGGTGGACATCCCGATCCATCTCCATTCGCATTACACGAGCGGGATGGCCTCCATGGCATACCTGCGGGCTGCGGATGCAGGTGTCGACATAGTTGACTGTGCGATATCATCTCTATCCATGGCCACATCTCAGCCTGCCACCGAGTCGATCGTTGAGGCTCTGAAGGGCACTCCTCGGGACACAGGTCTGGACCTGAACCTACTTGCGGAGATAGCCGATCACTTCCGGCGTGTGAGACGCAAGTACGGACAGTTTGAGGGCAGTCTCCAAGGTGTCAACCCGCAGGTGCTCGTCTTTCAGGTACCCGGTGGCATGTTGTCGAACCTGGACAACCAGTTGAAGGAGCAGGGAGCACTCGACCGCTATGACGAGGTGCTTGCAGAGGTGCCTCGGGTGCGTGCCGAGTTGGGGTATCCACCCCTTGTCACTCCCTCAAGCCAGATTGTCGGTACTCAGGCCACACTCAATGTTGTGACTGGAAAACGATACAGTGTGATTCCCACAGAGATCAAGCAATACGTGCGAGGATACTACGGACGGCCTCCGGCAGAGATTGATCCGGAGGTGAAGCGACTCGCGATTGGCGATGAAGAACCTCTCGACTGCCGACCGGCGGACCTTCTTGAGCCCGAACTTCCAAAGGCCCGCGAGGCGCTGAAGGACGTCCCGCACACAGACCGAGACCTCGTATCATATGCTCTCTTTCCACAGTATGCACTCAACTTCTTCAAACGACGTGCTGCCAAGCGCAAGCGGGGCGAGATGACTCCAGAGCTTGAGGTTGCCATCATAGCCTCCGTGCTCCATATGGAAGGCATCTCTGGACGGACGGTCCGGGCGTCTGCTGCTCGTGGCGATGCCTGGCCGGACGCAGGGCGTGCCGAACTCATGGAGGGGCGCTCGTCAGGCTACACTCCTGCCCGATGGGAGCGGGCATCGTCTGCTTGGGCCACTGCCGGTCGTAGGGACACAATGAAGAGACGCGACCTGGGGGGTGTCTGATGAGCAGAGAATACCAGATTCAGATTGACGACAGACCATATACGGCTGAAGTGAAGATGCTCGACGAAGGTGGTGTACTAGTCGTCAAGGTCGGTGACACCAGCTTCACAGTCAAGGCTACGAAGACCGAGGATGGCGTTTGGGTGGCGAATGACACCAGCACGGACTACACTGTGCGCATCTTGCGCCGATCTGGCCGGAGGCTGGTCCTCGAGATCAATGGTGAAGAGCGAGAGATCGAGTGGGAACGCGTCAGGAAACAGGAGGTCGCGTCCTCGGCTGCGGCTGCTGATGCTGGTGGCAAGCGGGTCCCTGGGGGAATATACCCTCCCATGCCCGGGAAGATTACTGAGGTCCGTGTCAGCGTCGGTGACACCATCAAGGTCGGTGATACAGTGCTGATTCTTGAGGCGATGAAGATGTTCAATGAACTCAAGACCGATGTGGCAGGCACAGTGAAAGAGGTCAATGTTAGTGTGGGGTCTCCCGTCACGACAAACGACCTTCTGATACTGATTGAGTGAGGTGCGGCTCAAAGTGTTGCCCGTCAACATTGTTGGAGTGGGGATGACAAGATTCGGAGTCCTCGAGTCGTCGATTGTCGAGTTGGCACAACAGGCAGCTCTTGAGGCAATCTCTGATGCGGCAGCCGAAGGAGAAGTCTTTGATCACGTCGTGGTCGGTACACAGAATCCCGATGAGTTCACGGGGGTAGGCCATCTCTCAACCCTGCTCACAGACCGACTGGGTCTTGTGCCGGCAGGAGCGACACGGGTCGAGACCGGCCCCTCTTCCGGTTCAAGCGCCTTTGAGACAGCCTTCTCCCTCATCGCGTCAGGCATGGCAGAGACCGTTCTCGTCATCGGAGTGGAGAAGATGTCGGGAGTCGAGCGAGGCGTCGCATCACGGATCCTTGCGAAGATGATGTCGTACGAGAATGAGACTCGATACGGAGCGACTCCCGCGGCGCTCGGAGCAATGGTGGCAAGACGTTACATACACGATTACGGCCTTACCAGGGATGAGCTCTCTCTCATACCTGTCAAGGCACACAGGAATGGCGCCAAGAACCCTCTTGCACACTTTCAGAAAGAGCTGACCGTGGACAGAGTCAACAATGGGAGAATCGTGGCCGATCCTCTCACTCTGTATGACTGTTGCCCGACCAGCGATGGTGCTGCGGCTCTCGTTCTGGCATCGGAGGATGTCACTCGTGGCCTGGGTGTATCTGACGATGCGATTGGAGTGCTTGGGGTCGGACATGGCACGGACTACCACGCTGTTCAACACAGGCTCTCACTCACTTCCTTTGGTGCGACTGTGGAGGCAGCTCGCAAGGCCTTTGAGATGGCCCATCTTGAACCTTCAGACATAGATGTGTCCGAATTGCATGATGCCTTCTCGATTCTCGAACTAATCAACATGGAAGACATCGGCCTCGTCGAGAGAGGACACGCCATTGATGCGGTGAAAGAGGGAAGGACTGACGCGCAAGGTGACATTCCGGTGAACCCGAGTGGTGGTCTCAAGGCAAGAGGGCATCCCACTGGCGCGACAGGCATTGCCCAGATACGAGATATCGTTCTCCAGTTGCGGGGGACCGCCCCTGAGGACATCCAAGTGGCATCTCCAGAAGTGGGCCTCACTCACAACATCGGAGGCTTCGGGAATAACATGGTTGTCACAATTTTGGGAAATCGATGAGACCGTGTTTCTCCGATGTATCCAAGATTTTCTTATTAATCAAGTCTGAGAACTTTGTCTAGCAAGAGCAAGTAGTCCTCGTGATAATTGACTCACGCGGCATCCTCGGGACCGGATGCCCATCATACTTGTCTCTCGTCGGCGTACCCGAATCAACGAGTACTCCGCAATCACATGATATCACATTGGAGATAACCACAGTGCCTGAAGGTCTAGCTGTACTAAAATGGGATGACGAACTAGGACCCGTCGTCACCGCAAAGACTCCGAAGAAGCTTCAGACCGGGCTCGATCCCACCACTTCCATGAGAGTATACGGAATCGCAACTCTGGGTGAGACCGAAGAATCGCAGAAGCCTGGTTTCAGTTCACTTGCTTTTGGAGAGTTCAAGCTTGCAGTGTACTACGGGGGGCTCAACATGCATCTGAAAGGATTGCCCTCGATGGTATTCCTTGTTCTCGGGTCTGATGAAGACCCGGATGTCTACAAGGATGCATTGCCGGAGATTGGGACACAGATCTTTCTCAATGCAGAGGATGACAGTTACAAGAGCATGGTGCCCAAGCTCTTCAAACAGATTGCTCGTTATACTCAGATGTCGGCTGAGCAACGACAGGCCTCTATTCTCAATGACCCTGTGCGTCGGACCATTGTCCAGACACTCATGAAGAACGGCACGATCCAGTCCACCGACCTGGAACAGATGATCTTTGAGGAGGTCGGCAAGAAGATAGACGTCGACCTAGTACTGAGACCTCTCGTCAAGATGGGCATCATCGCAACAGGTTGGGTGGAGGGTCTCTCGTCAGAGGTCATCTATCTAACTCGTGCTCTGTTCATCCTTCGAACAATCTCTCCGGAAACCACGAAGGCTGTGCGGAAGGGCAAGCTCCCCACTGATGTCGCGGAGAGTTTTCTCCAGTCTTCCCGCCGATACCACAGGGAGTATGTGGCACGTCTGCGCAAAGACCTCTTCGAAACCATATGGTCAGAAGCAGAGGATCTGGCAAAGTACGTTCTAGACTTTGAAGCCTATGATATCATACAGATACTCCGCAAGGGTCCTACGGAGAGAGAACTTCTCAAAGCAGAGGTCGACCTGTCTGCCTCTAAGTTTCGGAAACAGCTGAGTTCGCTTGAGAAGGCGAACATAATCAGTAGAATCAATGACGAAGAAGGCAGAGAACACATCCTGCTGAAGAGTGATCCCGAGGTTGCCACAGTGTATCCCGAGTGGCTGATTCAACGGACTGTTGACCTCTACAATGACGAGGAGCTTGTCAGCAGGCAGGCGATGCACTATCTCGAAGTCCTGAGACGTTCCCACCCCAGCGGTGTGGGTAAGATTGCTGCGGAGGTTGAATAGAATGAAGACATCGACACGACTGCTCCTACTTGTATCACTCATGGTACTGTTCATGCTCCCCTTGGGTGCGACGAACTCGTCTGACAATGCCACGACCAATTATGATCTGTTCAGAAGCAATGATGTTGCAGGGTACCAGGATGAGGCCACATGGTGGAACTCCACCTTCATCTATCGAAGGTACTTCAATATCACAGAACCTGACGTGAGCGATCGAAACAACTATCCCGTTCATCTCTACCTGACCTTTGACGACGGGCATTGCTACCGAAACTCAATCAGGGTGCTGTCGTACAACGGCCCTGGAAGCTACACAGAGAAGGAATTCCAGACCTGGAACACCACATACTATCCCGGAGGTGACTTTGTCAAGTCCACACGAGTTTCCTTTATGATTGACATTACAAAGGGTGGTCTTGAGGACAGTATATACATCTACTACGCAAAGGAAGATGTCGGTTCTGTCAGTTATCCCAACTTTTACCCCTTCATCTACAGAAGCTACACGTTCTCTCTGATCAATCTCGTATCCTACTACGACAATAACAACTACCTGATCGAAATGCTCGATACTGACGGTGTTTGGAAGGACCCCAACCTGGTGGACACTCGATGGAGTGGTGATCTGGTCAGTCCCCACAACACTCCCAGTGGCACACTTGATGAGTATGAGAACATCCGCTACGAACCGACCGCCAGTGACTACAGCAGATTCTTTGGATACTACACGGTCTACTCTAACTACCCCTTGGCTGTATCCATGGGGCAAGGTGACAAGGGGTCCAATCCCGCTGTGAACGACTGGTGGCCCGGCGTGAGCGAACTGGGCGAAGGAATCGGTACAAGGTTCATCCTTGGGGGTGTCGAGGGATTCGAGGACCGCAATGAGGGCAAGTACTGGGTGCAAGCACAGTACGACAACACAGAGGTCTATGCATGGACAGTTGCAGAGGTCCTTGATACTGGTTGGTTGTTCTACAATGGTTCACCAGTCACGAGCTGGCCGGCTGTACTGAGGGCCGGAGAATACGTCTCCAAGAGAGATGTGGTGTACTCCACCTACCTCATGGTCAATTCGACCAGACCTGTTTCTGTCCGTTATGGTGACTCGGACGCAACATACTCACGGGACATCGGAGGATACTTCCCAGCCGTCACTGGGGAACTGGTGGGCTACGAGTTCTACACAATCGACATGGGCAACTCCAATGACCAGACTCGTGTCACGAACCTGGGTGACTCACCTGTCACTGTGGAGTGGTGGCGCAGCACCGGTTCGGGGTGGGTCAAGGGTGCTAACCTGACAGATATCCCGGCCAATGGCTCTGCGACTATTCCTGCAGGGAGTGCGGGCTCGACCAATCCCGAGGACATCCTGCGGATCAGAGGTCCAGCCGGTTCCAAGCTGACAGTGGAAGGTCTCTACAAACCAACGGCTGTGACTGACTGGGGCGATTGGGCTCCCACCATGGAAGGGAACCGTTTTGGTCTAGACTATCGAATCTGGGGCGGTCGCTATCAGAAGATCATGATATTCGCCTGGGCAAATGCGGAAGTGCAGATATCAAGCTACAGCGGCTCTGCCACACGCTACATCAGTGCAGGTGGGGCTGACTTCTACATGCCCGTCTCATCAAGCCCCTCACTACACGACATTCATTCAAATGCCACCATAAGCGTGGTCATTGCAAGCAAATTCTCCACTTCTAGTCCCTACGACCCCAGTGGGGATCAGGGCTACGGCTGGATGGTGCCCTCTTACTTCTCCGAGGAAGATGATGCAGGTGTCGCCATCGCGTCAAGTGACGAGATCAAGCTCTTCGAGTTGGACATCACCGTTCGCGACCTTGATGGCGCTCCAGTGCAAGGTGTGACTGTCACTCTCTATGACACCAATGACAACCTCTGGTTGGATGACAACGGCCTCGGTCGTTCAGACACCACCAATGTCAATGGACTGGTCATCTTCGAGGGTCTCAGCAATATCACCTACAGGATTGTGTCACAAGTCGATGCTGCGACTTGGTTGAGTTCTTCGTACAGCCACATCTGGATCAAGGACACAACAGACCATGGTATTGATGGTTCTGTGACCCATGTCAGCATAGAGCTGAAGATTGCAGATGTGGATATCTACCTTGATGACTTGATGAACAACCCGATGAGTGACAATGACAACGAGGACACAAACCTGCGTTTGAACAACAAGACTGGGGACACCAACGACTACATCGCCCAAGGTCAGACAGATGGGTCTGGCTGGGTGCACTTTAGCAGAGTTCCTCAGGATGACTATGATGTCTATGCCAGGTATGCAGGGTCTCTAGGCTGGCTCTACACTTATGACCAGATGGCCGACTTTGCCATCTACTCACTGGACAGTGCTGACTTCAACAGTGGGAGTATCACTCGGGCATGGAGCTTGCCTCTGATCACTCTGGATGTCCATGTCACGACATGGGATGAACTGGATGCCTCAGGGGCTACAATCAAGATCAACAACTCTGTGGACCAGAACGAGTATCAGATCACGAAGACTGCTGATGTCAATGGCGATTACTCCTTCTACCGCATTGTCAACGGTACATGGAACCTAGATGTTTGGAAGGTCGATGACTATGTTGACACTCCTCTTGCAAGAAACAACACGGTGTCCTTGACCGACCTGCAAGGCTATGAGTCCATCAACATGCGGCTACCTCTGAGCCGGCTCATAATCCGTGTTCAGACTGGGCCAACGACTTATGTTGAAGGAGCCCAGGTGAATGTAACGCTGAAGAATGTGGGCGTGGTGGCTCAGGGAACAACGAATAGTACTGGACACGTGACCTTCTTCAATATCCATGCTAATATGTCGAGTCCATACTCTGTCGTCTACAATGTGACTGTGACTTCAGGCAACCAGGAGAATGGAACGATTAACGAACTCTTTGTCAAATGTGATTTCGACTATTGGTACATCAACAGGATATACATTGGAGTGCCTGACTGGGACACGGCGTACACGGAGCTCAATGCGACCTCCTACTTTGTCAACGCGAGATGGGGCCGAAATGCGACCCTCTCTGTGGGATGGTATGACAAGACTGGGGTATCGACAAGCTACACCACGTCAGCGATAGCCTATGACACCACGTCTTGGCTCAATTTCACCATCTACTTCCAGTCCACAGTGGTTGGCTCTGGGTACTGGACTCAGGCCGGTTCTGAATGGATTGGAGACCCCTCCGGAATCCACTTCCTCCTCACGATTGACACGGACTTCTGGAACATGAATGTTTCAACGACCGCGTATCGAATTGTGATTGAGGCAGACACCAGTGCAAAGGATGCACCATCTCCGATCACAATCTATCTGACGATGTTACCGGCTGAAACCTCAGCAGGAGTGAGTACATCTGACATCACCGAGTACTACGGTACTAACGGAGATCATCTCTATTGGATGACCGATTTCACAAATGGTGGATTCGTGAGCAGCCTGGATATGTACACATTCGTTGTCAAGTCTGGCACGACAGTGAAGAACTCTGGCACTCTCGTATCGAATGTCAACGGTACCTATACTCTCCCAGCCTCTGCTCTGGCAGGGCTCGGGGTGGGTTCGTATGTCATCACGATCTCACTTGAGAAACTGAACTTTGTCAATCAGAGCATCACGGTCTATGCCACAATTGAAGAAGTGCCGATGAACGTGCTCATCTTCAACCCGGATGACTATGATTGGTCTGTGGACGTGGGGTCCGAGAGTATAGTCTTCCAGTACAGGATCGACTGGAACTCCACGCCAGTGAACCTGGCAGGAGTGAGTGTGTACATCGAGTGGATCACATACCCCGGTGGCGTCTCTTATCTGAATGTCAGTCGTACACTCACTGCAAGTTCTGGCAACTTTACCTACCTGTTCAATGGTGATTTGGTGCCTGTAGGGACTTGGACCGTGCGGGTCACTTGCCACTACGGCAACTACTCCGCTGCGGTGGGCACCTTTGAACCCATAACGGTCTCAGAGGCTCCTACTGCCTTCACAGTGCCATCTGGTACACAAGTTGTTGATTGGACTGAGACCGCAGAATTCACAGTCCAGTTCACGAGAGTGGGTGATGGTGTGGGCCTGGAGGGTGCCACGGTCACGACCAACTGGAATGGTACCTATCTAGTCGAATACCTGGGGAACGGGCAATACCTTGTGAGTTTCGACACGACAGTCCCAGCCACGACATACGTGGTGACCATATCTGTCTCCATGACAAACCACGAGTCGAAGGTTGACACGGTCACGATTCAGATCCGTGTTCCCATCTCCATTGAGACCGAGTTCGGTTCTGAGGAAACCCCTCTTGTTGCCTACTGGACCCGAACCTTTGATGTCACGATTCGTCTGATGGACCTATCGAGGGACAACACTACGATTCCGTTGGCAACAGTGACATACTTCTGGAACGGAGTCAGTTCTGGCCCCCTGGCAATGACTGAGACAAGCCCGGGAGTATACACAGTGACTCTCGACGCTAGCGATGCCAGTCCTCTTGAGAGCTCCTACACGATAACCATTGATGCCCAGATTGGAATCTCGACCGCGACAGGCACGGTCTTTCTATCCCTGCAGGACGTACCAAACGAGATTGTCCTGAGACAGGGTGGCTTTGTCCCATTCTACGGCGACATAGAGACGGTCTGGTTCTACTGGAATAACACACTTGATGGAGTGCCAATCACTCTGCCGAGCTCTGCATCCTTTGTGGTCGAGCCCCTCGGTACAGGCATCGGCGGTCTGACGAACTACGGGAACGGCACTTACAGCTTCGATGTGGACACGAAGGCTCTAGGCATGGATGTTGATCTGTACAACGGATTCTACCGAGTCCGCATCACAATGATTGCTGACGGATTCGAGCCGGTGGAAGATGTCTTCGTCTTCTTCCTGATGCGTGAGAGTCCCACCTCCTTGGAGGTAGTCGGAAGCACAGATGCGGTATGGTCCGAGGACCTCACTCTGAAGGTGAACCTCTGGGACTCGAGACACAGTGAGCTCGTCTGGCTTGATGCCACAGTCCAGATGGTGTACGGTTCACATGTCATCGTGATGGACAATCTCGGCAACGGCACCTTCTGGACACAGTTTGACTCCTCCCTCTACTTTACGGCACTGAACCCGGAGGATGACCCATATGATGTGATCATCCAGTACACGATTCCCAATTATGTGGATGGTGAGATTACAGTGGAGGTTCGGATTGACCCGAAGATTGGCGAGATCTCGATAATCACTACACACCTTCTTGACGGCATCTACGTGGGTGATTGGTCTACTACGGTTGGAATGCAGATCACGACATACTATCTGGGCGAGTCCACACACCTTCCTGAGGGAAACGCCACCTACTACTGGGTCGGCTATGAATCTGTGACAGGAGTGTTCACATACGGGCTTGCTCCCTTCATCTACAATGCCTCTGTCGACACATCACTTGTACCTGCTGGTCTGCAGACTCTGAGGATTGAGATAACACTCTTGAACCATACAGTGATCCCTTACAACCTGACCTTTGACTTGGCTCCCTTAGTGGCGACCTTTGATACTGACACCAGCGAACTGGAAGCAGTATATGGGTCGACTGAGTCACTCGATGTTGTTTTCACCCTGACTCATGACGGTACACCCTTGACCGGAGCTACAATCTCTGTTGTGTGGGGCGGGGTCACCTTCCCGCACCGTGTCACAGGTGTTGGCATCTACACTGTTTCATTCAGTCCGGCACAGGTGTCTGGGCTTCAGGCGCCTCACGAGTATGTCCTCAATTTCACAATGACTCTGCAGAACTACACTGCACCGGTTCATTCGATAACCCTGATGCTGCTTGCTCCCACGACACTCACGATTGACAGTGAGATCTCGGTTGAGTACGGAAAGTCCACGACGATTCTATTCAAGTACTGGGACACTCTGAACGAGCAACCTGTTCAGGGCGCCACAATCACGGCACAGCTTCCGGACGGGACGCCACTCATAGTCACACAGTACAACTCGACTCATTACGCAGTGACAATCGTGTCATCCGACGTCGGTGAGATACGAACTACACCGTACACGATCGAGTTCTACGCGAGTGCTGACCTCTATCAGTCCTATACATCAAGCGACCCCTTCACTGTGAGCCTCTTTGTGATAGAACCGACCTACAACCTTCCGTTGATCGGGCCGATTCCAGTCAACACAGTGCACACGGTAGGGTTCATGACACTGATGTTCCTGGGTGCTGTGGTCGGTGCGATCCTCGTCAGAAGAATGAGGATTCCGTACCCGATCAAGCAGATTGACAGGGCACTCAAGCACATCGAGAAGGGCAAGACCGCGAAGGTCGAGAAGATCAAGACGATGGGGCAGGTGATATCAGAACTGCTGGCCCCAGGACTTGCTGAACTCGACATCGAGGCACCTGTCATCGAGTCCGGACCCATAGATACCTATGAGGAGATTCTGGACGCTGGAGCTGAAGAGCTCCTTGATGAACTGGACGCCCTCGATGGACTTGGTCTGGATGAGGAAGCCGAATCTGAGGTGACCGACTTTGAGGCTGAGCTTGACGCTGAGCTCGAGTCCGCGGTGGAGGAGGGTACCAAGCCCGAGGAACCCATCGAGGAAGCAGTGGAAGCAGAGGCTGAACCCGAACCAGAGCCTGAACTTGAGTTCGAGGCAGAAGCTGAGGTTGAGCCTGAGGTCATCGAGAGTGAGCCTGAACCCGAACCTGAGGCGGAAGTCGAGGCTGAGCCTGAGGTAGTTGAGAGTGAGCCTGAGCCCGAAACGGTGGTCGAAGAACCTGAAGTCGATGAGTCCCCCTTCGATGAAACGACATCGGAACCAGAGGCTGAGGTTGAGCCTGAGCCGGAACCAGTCGAGGAGGCTCCTGTGGAAGAGCCAGCCGCAGAGGCTCCTGAGGTTGAGGAAGAGGATCTTGAATCCAAACTGGAAGAGGAAGCACTGGAACCTCAACCAGAAACAGAGCCTGAACCTGAGGAACTGGACGAACCCTCCGCTGGGGAGGTTGAACCTGAACCTGTTGCTGAGGTCGAGGAATCGACTCCTGAGGAAGAGACCCCTGCTCCGGAGCCCGAAGTATCTGAGGAGAAGGCCCCCTCTGCCGAATCCAAGAAGATGAGTAAGAAGGAGCTGATTGAACTCCTTCCTGAAGATATCAGGGAGAAGTACTCTGATGCAGAGTTGAGAAAGCTCAGCAAGAGTGAGCTCTACGAACTCATCGAATACATGGAAGAGCTGGAGGAATAGAAGGGGATGGATCACTCGTCAGGAGTCGAGAGCGAGTTCATCCTTCTCTCTGCCAAGCCGGCCGCAGGGGCCGGTCAGGGCAACAGCAACTCAGTGGAGATGATAACGGGATGATACGCGAGATTCACATATTCAAGGATGGGAAGACTCTCTTTGAAGATGTCATCGTTCCCAACAAGGACCTTGATACGGATGCAGTCATGATGCTCGTCTCTGCCTCTGCAAAGAAGCTCCAGGAATGGAAGATTGACAGCATGGAGATTGAGCGTTATCGCTACGTCTACATGAACTCGCACAACACGCAGTTCATCATCACCATGGATCGTCAGGCATCGCTCCAGAAAGTGAACGAGGCTATGATGAGCATGGTCTCGAAGTTTATGACAGCCTTTGAGAATGCACTCGAGTCAGATGAATGGAAGTCAACGGACTTCTCGCCCTTTGGGCCAGGCTTCCGTCAGATTGTGAGTCGCATCCCTGTGAAGGTCTGTCTGGCGGGACATGGGGGAACTGGCAAGACCACTCTCCTCGAGCTGGCAACTCTTCCGTCCCGAGGACCTCCCCAAGAGTATGTGCCGACTTTCTTTGGTGATAAGGCACTGCTCAAGGCAGACTTTGACCCCTACGTGTTCAGCATGTTTGACCTTGGGGGCCAGGACAGGTTTGTGCAAGAATGGGGGAAGATCATCCGTTCAGGGAGTATGGTGGTGGTTGTCACCGACTCCACAGAAGAGAACCTCGCTTGGACTCGAAGGGTGGCATATCCGGTCCTGAGGAATGAACTACCATACGCCCGGATAATCGCTGTGGCAAACAAACAGGACCTTCCAGGTGCACTCTCGCCCGAAGAAGTCGGCAGAAGACTTGGAGTCCCTGCATACGGGATGCAGGCCAACCGCAGCGACTTCAGAGAGCGCTGGCTAGATCTGCTGAAGAATCTGGCGTTTGAGAACATAGAGTTCAATGTTGTAGGTGAGATTGCGGAGGTAGTATAGAATGTCTGAGAAACGAGAATCCATCATCAACGAAGAAGAGCGAAAGAGACTTGTGACTGAGATCGGGAAGATCAAGGACGTACTTGACAGCTTCAAGTACGGGTTGAACTTCGAGGACTTTGCAGATTCACTGTTCTCAACCGTTGACCGCCAGACGATTGCAGTGAAACAACTCGACGAAAAGATGACCGAGTTGATTACACGAATGACTCGTCTGGAAGAGAGGCTCAATGAGGGCATCAAGGTCACAGTGTCCGGAGTGGCGTCATCAGACATGTCCGACTCTGGCGCAACAGAAGTGACTCTGATCGAGGAACCCGAGCCCGAGGTACATCATCCTGCTGAGGGGATTCCTCGTGAGAAGGTCGAATCCCAGATTGCAGATTTGAAGATCAAGATTGCTCGTCTCTTCGAGAAGGAGAATGAACTGGCTGAGATGTCCATGAACGATCCTGCTGGCGCTGATGAGTACGATGAGAAGGCAGCAGTCGTCAAGGACAAGAGAGTCGCTCTCGAAGAGCAGTTGGAGAGTTTAGAGAAAATGCTGGAGTAGTGAAAAAGAATGGGTCTATTTGACGGTTGGAGACGGAAGAAAGCAAAGCAAGCACCTGTGAAACTCAAGGAACCTGAAGTACCACTGACCAAAGTAGAATCTGCTGGGGATACCGGTGATTCAGACGATGTTGTGGATCTGGTCGCTGACTATGAGCGGTTGATCCAGCGACGTGACGAACTGCTCACTGAACGGAGTGAGCTCACAAGGCGTCTTGACATGGGCGAGATAGAACCTGACGAGTTCAGGAAGGAACTGATGGCGCGCATCCAAGAGGCTGCTTCAGTCTCTGATAAACTGCGCACGATATCGGCACGCCTAAGTGCCATGGGGTATCGAGGCGTGTTGCACTAGGAGGTCCTAGTTCCTTATGTGTCCGGCACGACAGGATGGCGAGGAGCAAGACACATCTGATGTCGAGTCCGAGACCAAAGACTTGATGGAGAAGGCCTTGGAAAAGGGTGACACCATCGCGGGGCCTGAAGGCCATGAAGAAGGATTAACATCCGTTCAGATTGATGTCACCTTCCAGCGCCTGCAGGGTCGAATGCTGGACCTGTTTGGATCAATTGAGGACAGCCTGAAAGGAGTGGAACCGCGCCTCAGGGCTCAGGTCGAAACAATCACGGAATCCCTGACAAAACAGCTCTCCGCAGCAGGTCTGGGTGTGTTTTCCACGAGAGCAGTCAAGATAGTCAAGGATGAGCTGAATACGAGTCTTGCCCCTGGGGACGTCTTCTCACCGGTGTACGAAACGATTGACGAGTGTAAGGCCAGCGTCGAGGACATCATGACGAAGGCTGGACGTGGTGCTGTCAGGAATGTTGGTCAGTCGACCGGGACAATGCAGGCACGATTGGTGCAGATGTACGCCACACTGACGGAGATGGACAAGAAGCTCGAGACGACCCGTGCGGAGTTGCGGAAGTGGCGAGGAAGAGCCACCGAACTTGAGGAGCGCCTGCGTCAGATGGATGACGTGATGTCAAGCAGGGCCGAGGATGCCGCGCATCTTCAGGAGATCATTGACTCCCTGAATGAGCAACTCAAGCAGAAGGATGATGTGATATCCACTCTGAAGGGTGACATCATGCAGGCCACTTCGCAGATTGAGCAGCAGAAGAAGATCATGGCTAGCATGGACTCTCTCGCCGAGGTCGCATCAGAATTGGACGCGAAGGTCGTTGAGTTGTCTGAGACCAAAGGAAATCTTGCTGAGAAGACCGAGCGTCTCTCCCAGAAAGAGGCTGAGGTGGAGACTCTCCGAGAGCAGATGGCCTTTGCAGCGTCTGAGAAGGGGCGTCTTGAGGCAGAGATCAAGTCTCTCTCCGAGGAGCTTGCAGGACTCAAAGGTTCTGAGACTGACTTCAGGGCTGAGGTCGAGGAACTGCGAGCTCATGTGGCCGAGCTACAGGCGCGTTGGGACACACTCTATCGAGTTGCCGAGAATGAGCCCGAGTTCAAGGCCTACTTCTTGGTGGCAGACAAGACACAGTGGTTCCCCCTGACACATCTCGCGTCTGCTCTGGGGATTCCGACCGTTCTCCTCAAGCGGAACCTGCAGAAGTTCGTTGACGTCGGCCTACTGGAGATTGAGGAAGATAGAGTCCGACCCCGCAGCCTGTCTGACCTCGTGAAAGATGCTGAGGGACTGGATGCTCAAATGATAGAGGAAGCCAAGACTGAGATGGGTGACGAGGATCCCGGTCCTCTTGACCCAAAGGATATCGTGATGCCCACACCCGAGTACACGGGACCTGATGAAGGCAGTGACTACGAACAAGAAGGGCGATGATTGGGGGGAAGCAGTTGACAAGACCTCTTGAAGAAGTAATGCGATTCCTAGAGAACTACACACTAGCATGGCACCACTGGTTGATGATCCTCTCACTGGTGAAAATGGGAGGTAGCGGGACAAAGGCCCAGATCATGCCGGTGTACAAGAAGGAAGGTTTCTCACCTCATGCCATCGACGGCGTCTTTGCCTCCGATCTGGCGGACCTGGGTGAGGCCGTGGACGTTGAGGGTGGTATCGAGAGCATCTCCGACCACACAATGATATACCTGACCGAGAATCCAAAGTTTCGGAGGTTCATCAAGAAGAATCTCAAGTCTGTGGTTGGCAAACTGAAGACACGCGGCAGGTAAGATTACCGGCCCTACACAACTCTTTTCAAACGCTACCCCATCTCATTGTTGAAGTACGATGAAGTTACAGGCATCGCGTTGTACATCTTGTCTGAAGGCCATCATTCCCCCGCGTGAAACCTGTCCCTACTGTGGTCCGGGCTCAAAGATGGAACCAATTGCCATTGGGAACACGGGGACAGTCCTGAGCTACACAGTGCTTCAGACTCCGCCTGAAGGGTTCAGTCCCCCCTTGGTGATGGCCTTGGTCCAGCTGGAGTATGATGCTCGTGCACTGTGTCTGTTGGAGAGGGCGGGAGAGGTCCCTACGCTCGATATTGGGCAGCAGGTGGTCCTCAGTCTTGATGACGACGACAGGCTACGGTTCGTTCCAGTATGACCGATTCTTACTCACTGTTACGAAATGAGTTATGGATTTAAGCCGGATGTTGTCTTCCAGAATCGGGTTTGAACCATGACTGACTATCTATCAACCGCACTGTGGACGGAAGACGAGATCGAGTTCCGAAAGGAAGTACGAGCTTTTTGTGACAAGGAAATAGTCCCAATCGCTGATGAGATTGACAGAGGCCCGTACCCCCGAGAGCTTCTCCGCAAAATCGGGAAGGCTGGGTACATGGGTGTCCATCATACCAAATCAGTCGGTGGCAGTGAGAGGGGTCTCTCGTATGAGGTCATCGTTGCCGAAGAGATCTCTGCCGCGAATGCCGGCCTCGATATGGCTCGCATGGCGTCTACCACTCTCTATGGAATGCCCATCGCGAAGTTTGGGACAGAGGAACAGAAGAAGAAGTACCTGAAGCCTGTGGTCGCGGGAGACCTCATCGGGTGCATCGGTATCACTGAGCCGGATGTGGGATCAGACACTGCGGGGATGAAGACCCGCGCGGAGAAAGATGGGGACGAATGGGTACTGAACGGCGAGAAGCGTTTCATTACCAACGGCAGCCAGGCAGACTACATGTGTGCCTTTGCCATCACAGACCCATCAGTGAAGTCCAAGCAGGGGATGAGCGCGTTCATAGTGGACACAAAGAGTGATGGCTTCAGTGTGGTTCAGGACCATGAACTGATGGGGATGAAGTCTGCCAGGGTCTCTTGGCTCAAGCTTGACAATGTACGAGTCAAGCCGGGCATGGTTCTTGGAGAGATTGGACAGGGTTTCCGGATTCTCATGGATGAACTGGACAGCGAGAGGACCGCAATTGCCGGAGAGGCAATCGGCTACGGTAGAACCCCGTATGAGATTGCTGTCAAATACTCCACTGAGCGAGAGCAGTTTGGTCGCCCTATTCGAACCTTCGAGGGTGTATCCTTCAAGATTGCAGATATGGCCATGAAGCTCGAGGCCGGACGGGCGCTTACACTTCTTGCTGCTCGGATGTATGATCGTGGAGAGAAGATAACCAAGGAAGCCGCCATTGCCAAACTGTACACCACAGAGGCGGCCATATCGATCACCAACGACGCTCTTCAGGTGCTGGGCGGAACAGGTTACACAACTGAGTATCCGATTGAACGCTTCCTGAGAGACGCCCGACTGATGACCATCGGAGGCGGCACGGCTGAAATCCTTCGTTTCATCATTCAGAGAGAGGTCTTCAAGCAGTTCTTTCCCAGATAGTACTGGATGAGGATCGCGTCTAGCGGTCCTTCTCCACAAACTATTCCTCTTCAGAGGTCAATCGGTCTGACACTCCCACATGGAGTAGATACTATGGCATTGCTAGAATACTTGATGGTCTATACTGATTCCGGCCTGCCGATATACAGCAAGTGCTATGGGACCTTCTGCAAGACAGCTTTCAAGAATCCAGAACTGCTCTCTGGGTTTCTGTCAGCCCTGCAGACCCTCCCTCTGACATCCTCGGATGACTTGAGTCTGTAAAGATGGGCCCCACCGAGATGAAGTTCTCCAAGGTGCTCCCCACGGGACACTCTGTGATTATCGGTCTTGGCGAGCAGACCCCTGATGTGGCCGAGACGGTCTTTGACTCCGTGAAGCACATCCTCCATCAGGAGAAGTTTGCCAACACTGACTGGTCCTTTGTGTCTTCGGACGTGATGAAGGCCTTTGTGAAGGAACTTCTTGAGAAGGGTCTCGTCGAGGCCCTCCATGACCACGGTGGTTTCAAGGATGAGTGCCCCTTGGGCGACCAGTGTCCCATACACACCACGGCTCTTGAGAACAGCACGCGTCGTGCTAGGGTATGGGACATGGTGAAAGGCAAGTATGCAGCCATGAGAAAAAGGATGAGTGGGGGCAGCTGAGCGCCGCCCCTCATGTTTCTAGTTCTTGATGATGGCGACGATCCTGTACACACCATCCACCTCATGGATGGTGGCTGTGAAGCTGTCCCCAATGCCTATGTCAAAGAGGAGTGTGTACCATGATGTTGAGTTCATCCAACTCGGGATACCCTCGATGTACCGATATGTGGAGTTGCTCGTTCTCAGAACGATGTGAGTCTCGCCATTCTGTTGGTACGACTCCTTCGCATCCACTGTCGCAGTGAGATTGAAGGTCTCAGGTGCCTGTTGCTCGATCTCTCCTCCGAACAATGCGATGTAGTCCGATCTGACCGCGTACACGAGATCCCCCCCAGACAGAGACCCACCAAGCGCCTTCCAAGTGAATAGGTCAGCATTGCCCGCATCCACCATGGCCAGCGCGTGCAGGTTCATGTTCGAGATATGGTAGTACCCATCATCATCATAGCTGCCGTCCATCCAGAAGATCGGTGCGTACCAAGTCCATTTCACGAACGTGCTGTTGATTTGCACAGGATAGAGTAGCGGCATGGCTCCGACGACGCGACCACCAGCCGGTGCAGGGATGTCAGCCACGACGTTGGCGATGGCAGCGTCACCACTAATGAAGTCGTAGCTGCTCATGTCGTGGTAGATGACGCCCTCCTGAGTGGCTCGGAATACTCCTGCCAGAGCGCGTGTGTTGGTCACGGGGTTCACCGTAATCATGGCCTCGACACGACCGGAATCGGGGTTGATGATATATCGGGTGTCCTCGTGAATCTCGAGCCTGTCATTGGATGGTTGGACCATCCACAGGAATCCTCCCGCGAAGAGGTCAAATCCGTCACCCCGCCGGTAGCCGCCCCAACGTGAGATCTCGCGCTCGAGCCACTCCTCGGAGTAAGCCTGTGTGATCCAGTCAGGTGTCTCCTCAATGCTGGCGTATTCATATACAGTCCCGTTCTCGGCATAGACTCTGGGACCGATGGCCCTCTCGATGAAATCGAACCCTATCGGTGTCCGAGTCTGAACGTAGACCAGTCCCCCAGAGGGGTCAAAGGTGGGGTATGCGTACTCGTACGAAGAGGTCATGTCAGTGAGGTAGTTTCCGAACTGAATGTTTCTGTCCCAGAAGAGCCCCTCTCCCACAGGGATTGTTGTATTGGTTATGGAGTAGGGTGTCACTGACTGTGGGTCGTTCGCGTCGATAACGACGAAGCCTATGACATAGTTCTGAGCCAGGACGTTTGTTGATATGATTGTACATATCCACACTAGCGTATCGTTCACCGTCGTGATATGCGCCGCGGCCACCACTGCATTTGATCCGAATTCGGAGATGTGTTGGTAAGCCGTGTAGACAGCGTACTCTTGAGTTACCAGTCGAACCATGTTGTCAGGGATTGGATTACTGAACAGAGGCTCATCCGTCTCTGTGATCATGGCGTCGAAATACTGCGCGTTCGAAACATCCGAAGTCCAGCTGACAACACCAGAGAATGCTGGTACCACGATGATGATCACTATGCCTATGGCAGTGAACGGCGCTCTCATGCTGAGCCTGAAGTCATCGATGGTTCCCAGCCTGAAGCCGCTGGTGAAGACCATGAGGACTCCCATCGATAAGATGAGATTCAGGGTGGCCCAGGGCAGGGTGGCGACCATCATTAGGCAAATCACGGCCCACGCGACGGTTCCCCAGACAAGTCTCAGAGGTAACCATCTGATGAGATAATTGAATTGTAAGAATCTCCTCGACGGCGGGATTGGAATCGAGTGCACGACGAGGGATATCAAGAGAAAGACAAGTATGTTCATTGGTGCTCCACTCACGAAGACATTAGTCCACGGGTTTCGTGACGGCTTTTAGTGTTTCCCGTCAGACAGAGGAACTGTTTCGGTTTCGACTTGCCAAGATGTGGTCATGTTCGTCTGTGCTGCTTGTACCACTCGACTGCTCCTCCCGCACTGAGCAGTCTCAGCATTCGCTCAGGAAGTGGTTTTCCGTGCAGCACATCACCTTTCCCCTTGATGGAGAGAGTCCCCTCCATGAGGTTGACAGTGACGACATCCCCGTCCTGAACGAGTTTTGCCACGTTGGGAACGATGAGCAGCGGCAGTCCGACATTGAATCCGTTGCGGTAGAAGATCCGAGCAAAAGACTCGGCAACGACACAACCAACTCCGAGTTCTAACAGGACCTTTGGTGCCTCCTCCCGCGAAGAGCCACCCCCAAAGTTCCGCCCTGCAACAATCACATCATTCTTCTTGACCTTGGAGGCAAACACGGGTCTGGGTATCTCAAAGGTGTGCTTTGCCATCTCCGAGTAGTCCAGCAGACGCAAGTACTGACCTTGGATGATCTGGTCTGTGTCAATGTCATTGCCGAATCGCCATACTCTACCAGTGATGTTGTTGAGGTCTCTGTTCACGACTCAATCCCCCTTGGGTCTGTGATGACGCCTCTTAGGGCACTTGCAGCCACGGTGGCTGGTGAGGCCAAGTAGATGCGAGAGTCCTGATGTCCCATCCTCCCCCTGAAGTTCCGATTCGAGCTAGATATGCACACCTCACCCGCTCCGAGAACTCCCAGATGGCCGCCCACACACGCACCACAGGTGGAGTTAGTCACGATGCCTCCCGCCCTCATGAATATGTCAATCAGTCCTTTCTCCAGAGCTACCATGTATGTCAGCCTGCTTGCGGGAGTTATGATGAGTCGCACGCCGTCACGGACCTTCTTTCCCCTCAGGATTCTCGCCGCGACCTCAAGGTCTGAGATTCTGCCATTTGTGCACGAGCCAATGAATGCCTGGTCTATCGGGACCCCTTCAACCTCTTGAGCCACTCTCCCATTGGTGGGATTGTCGGGCACAGCCACCATCGGTTCGATTGGTTCCTCATCGATGTCGTAGACGCGATGGTCAACGTATGTGGCATCTTCATCGGGTTCGACAGGTATCCACTTCTTTGATGGTGCGAACCCTTTCATCCACGACTCCACGTACCGGTTCACACGCATCGGTGCTGCCTTGGCCCCAGCCTCAACTGCCATGTTGCACATTGTCATTCGCTCAGACACCTGCATGCCATCAATTGTGGACCCCGTGAACTCCAGAGACTGGTAGTTCGCTCCATCTGGACCCAAGTCTGAGAGGATCTTGAGGATGAGGTCTTTGCTCATCACCGGGGACTTGATGTCGCCCCTGACCTCGATTCTTACCGACTCTGGAACTCTGAACCAGTTCTTCCCTGTGGCCAGAATGAGAGCGGAGTCCGTGGCGGCGAGTCCCGTGGAAAAGACGTTCAGCGCACCATAGGTCGTGGTGTGAGAGTCACTTCCTACAACCAGTTCACCCGGTGCGACGAGACCCTTCTCTGGGATCACCTGATGAGATATCCCACACTCGACATCACAGAAATGTGGAATCTCCTGTTCCCGCGCGAAGTTCCTGTTTCTCCTGTGTATCTCTGCACTGTCAATGTCAGAGGCAGGAGCCCAGTGGTCGTTGAAGATGACCACTCTCTCAGGATCCCATACCTTCTTGAAACCCATCTCGTCAAGGATTGGAAGTATCCTGGAGCCTAACACCTCATGAACCATCAGAAGGTCGACATTTGCCTCGACGATCTCTCCTGCTGTGGCCTTTCCATCCATGGTATGGAATGCCAGAATCTTCTCGGCGATGGTCATTCCCATTGTCGTCACTCCATTTTCTCAATAATGTCAGAGGTCACGTCCTCCGTGCTTGAAGGTGTCACACTTGCCCACTCACCACGGCAGAGGTCCTGGGTCCTCACACTCCCCTCTTGGAGTGTTCCCTCAACGGCAGTTTCGATTGTTGTGGCCGCCTTCTTCAGGGCGTGGTTTCTATGTCGGTCCCCCAACCAATCGAGCATCATCACCACAGAGAGGATTGCGGCGATGGGGTTTGCCCGTCCCTTCCCTGCAATATCGGGAGCTGAACCATGGACTGGCTCAAATAGTGCCTTGCTGTCTCCGATGTTTCCTGATGGGGCCATTCCTAGCCCCCCTTGAAGGGCACCACCCATGTCACTGATGATATCCCCAAAGGCGTTGGGGGCCACTACCACATCATAGTGCTCGGGACTCATGATGGCAAGCAGGGTCCATGCATCCACGAAGGCGTAGTCCTTCTCTATCCGGGGGTAGTTGTTGCCTACACTGTTGAAGGTCTCTCTGAACAACCTGCATCCCTCGAGAAGGTTGCTCTTGTCCACACAGGTCACCCTTTTGGTGCCATCACTCGGAGCGCCCGTTCTCCCAGTAGCGAGTTCGAAGGCAAAGCGAGAGACGCGCTCTGATCCCCTTGTTGAGATGACCCTCATGTCGATGGCAAAGTCCTGTCCCTCTGACCGCTCGACCCGCTGACGGGCCGGAATGTAGAGCCCTTCCGTATTCTCCCTGACAATCACCATGTCGATGTCTCGGGGACCTTTGTCAGCAAGTGGCGTGGGCACTCCCTCATAGAGTCTTACTGGCCTCACATTGGCATAGAGGTCCAGTCGCTGTCGGAGGCCGATTACTATGTTGTAGCCGGCCATGTTACCATCAGGAAGTCTCACGAGTTGTCCCTCATGCTTCGCCCCTACTGCTCCCAACAGGATGGCGTCAGCCTTGGTGGTAGTGAAGTCCTCTGCCTTCTCCGACCATTCTCTCTCATGTTCAAGATAGTACTCGCCGCCGCACTCGAACTGATGGAGCTTCAGATTCACCCCTCTCTGCTTGGAGTGGAGGGTTTCCAAGACTCGGACCGCTTGGGCGATGACTTCACGTCCTGCACCGTCTCCAGGTAGGACTGAGATCTCATACGTCTTTGCCACGTTGCTCCACCTAGTAGCTTCCTAGCCAACCAAGGTCTTTTCCTTTATCGTCGATGATATTGACCTTTGTATCCATTCTCTCTCCATCAGCATATCTGATCTGACACCTTATGGTGAATCGTCTCTTGCACTTGTCACACTCAACCAGATAGTCCTCCCTTGCCTCCTCAACTCCTTTCCTGGAGATACTGTCCGGTGCTCTCGTGAAGTCGATGAGAGTCAGTTCTTTTCCATCACAGTCGTAAGTGCATTCCTTCAATGGTATGGCTTCCATGCCTCTCCTCCCCAGGGCCACGAAGACCTCCTCGGGAAGTTTGTCAAGTGTGGGTTCCTCAGTCATCGCCGACACCTGTTTCCACCTTTTGCACCATCACGAATAAATGAGATGGTTGAGCATGTGTTGCCATGCATCTCGTCACTTACTCCCGCATGGGAGTGCCCTCAATTGGCGTGCGCACGGAGACCGGGATTCTTGACATTCCTGACGCCGCATCACACTTTGGTCGCAAGTACCATGTTGATGGTCACAGCTTTCCGGTGCGAATGATTGACCTCTTGACGTGGGAGGCCGGGGTCGAAGTTGTGCGGCAGATTGTGTATCGGTACGAGCAGTCACCCCCAGAGGAGCGAATCCTGACACATCCCATGTCTGCTGTAAGACTGGAGGCTCCTGTCCCTCGACCCGGAAAGATTGTATGTCTTGGACGAAACTACGTAGAACACATTAAAGAGACCGGCGCCGATGTGCCGGAGTTCCCACCAATCTTCGCGAAATGGCCATCCTGTGTCATTGGTCCCGATGAGACCATTCCCAGGCCCACGGTATCCAACAAAGTGGACTGGGAGGTAGAACTTGCAGTCGTCGTAGGCAAGACGTGCAAGGATGTGGGCAAAGATGAAGCGCTGGACTACGTTGCAGGTTACACAATCCTCAATGACCTGAGCGCCAGAGACATCCAGTTCTCTGATGGTCAGTTCGTGCGCGGAAAGTCTCTGGACGGGTTCTGTCCTATCGGGCCTTCCATCGTCACCAGCGACGAACTTGGCGCAGCAGACAATCTGAGAATGATGACAAAGGTGAATGGGGTTGTGAAACAGGACTCGTCCACATCAAACATGATGTACGGCGTACCCCAGATCATGGCACGACTGTCAGAGTCATTTACTCTGGAACCGGGTGACATCATTGCGACAGGTACTCCTTCTGGAGTTGGGTTTGTCAGAGATCCTCCCGAGTTCCTCCAAACGGGTGATGTAGTTGAGCTCACAATCGAGGGCATCGGCACACTTCGAAATGTGATGGGATGACATCATTGTGATCGTCTAGAGGCGGGCCGCTCTCTGAGAGGCCCTGTCCGCCTCTTCGTATTCAAAGAGACGCTTATGCGCTGTGGCGAGGAGTTCCCAGACTTCCCTATCCTTTGGTTTCCTCTTCAAGTAGGCTCGGCAGAACGTCTTGACGTTATCCCAATCGTTCATCTTCTCATAGCACCTGGCTGCATAGTACACTGCCCGAATGTGGTCCTTGTTCGGACCGGCCAGTCTGAGGAATCCCTCTAGGGCACCCTCGTAGTCACCGGCATCGTACTGCTCCTTGATTTCACTGTACTCCGTCTCCATCTCGCTGTACTCGGGAATCTTGGATGCAAACGATGTGAGCGTGAGTGAGGATCCACAGCAGATGATGATGGTGCCAATCAGAATGCTCATACCCAGCGTGGTCGCAGGATCAACGGGCAGAATCCCCCGCGCTGCGAGCACGGCGACGACGATACCTCCCACAACTACAGCTATGGCAAGAAGTCCTATGTGTTTGGGTCTCAGCCCTTGCCCAATGTCCTGCTCATCTTCGGGCATGACAGGAATCATAGAACTCGCTCTCGGGACAGGGCATTTAACGTTGATGAATCCATCATTCGGTGGCCGTTCTGCTCTTCTTTCTCTTCTCTAGGTACTCTTCATGCTCGCGCTTGGATGCGAGGCGATTCTCTGCCACCTTGATCCATTGTGCCACCCTCTTGGCGAGTTCAGGGTTCAGTTCCACCGCAAGGTCTGCGTATGCCAGGGCCTTCTCATCCTCACCCTCTATGAAGTGAGCATTGGCCTTGTTGTAGAATGCCTCCGCATAGTCCGGCTTGAGCGCGACGGCTCTTGTGTAGGCCTCGATTGCCTTCTTCCCCTCTGCCAACCTTGAGAAACAGTTACCGAGGTTGTTCCATGCCTCTGGGTCCTCAGGGTCTATCTCAAGGGCCGTTTCGTAGCACTCCTTGGCCTTTTCGAAATCCCTCAAGTCGTAGAGAGTGGTCGCCTTGTTGAACCAGATCTCAAAGATGCCGTTGTCTATGGCGAGGGCCTCATCATAGGCCTTAACCGCCTCCTCAAGGTCGTCATCGAGAGATAGGCTGTATCCGAGATTGTACCACGCTTCAATCGATTCTGGATGTTCCTCGAGATATGATCGCAGATGCTTGATGGCCTCCTTCACCAATCCTGCCTTGATGAGGGCAACTGCTCGGGAGATTGGATCTTTACTATCAGTGGTCACATCTACCACACTCCAAGGGGTGGCTGATGCGAATAAGCGTTCTGGAGCTGGCTTCTACTCTGGTTTGTCTGCGATTGTCCGTGCAACAATCGTCAACACCACACCGAGGATTCCAGCCGAGTGTGTGATGAGATTGTATAACTCAACGAACGCTGCCAGACCGATGGCCAAGTACATCTCGACCATCATTATGATGAGACCGATGAGCCCCATCCCTGCTGCTATCCCGATGATGAACTTCCCCGTGCCAAATCTGTCGGTAGTCATCAGATATCCCCCGAATACCACGGCGAACCCACCCAGGGAGGCGATGTTCGCTAGGATCACAAGGATTCAAGCAACCACGTCGGCCAGTCCGGGGGCCAGAGTGGCTGCGAAGGTAAGGATGTCGCCCCAGAATCCAACACTACCAACGACTCCAGCATAGATCATGAGTCCTCCACCTATCAGGCAGAGAATGAACGGAACTGTGTTTCTCACAATGTCACCCGACACCTGATGGGCACTGCGACATAATTCTCTTCCGTTCCTCAGAGCAACTCGTGAATGCTAGCAGGTCTCTTCTTTCTTCGACGAAAACGCATAACCTCATTGAAACCGATGTCTTTGAGCATTCTGAGGGCTCTCCCGATGTCCGCCCCGATGTTCTTGGGAGTGTGCGCATCTGAGCCCACGGTGACTGAGCGAATCCCTGTATCGAAGAGGGCCTTCGTCAGTTCTCGCGATGGCATCGACTCGTTTCCTCCTCTCCGCCATGGCGACGTGTTGATCTCAAAGCCCACTCTCTTTCTCTTCATCCTGTCCGCGAGTCCGTCAAGGTAGGACTTCCATAGGTGTCGGGCGTCTTCGCCATAGTACCGCTCGCCAAACCTCCTGTATAGATCGAGATGAGCAAGCATGTCGAAGAGATCCGCGTCTATCGCATCGAAGAGTGTGTTGAAGTAGGTCCTTCCAAGGTCGTCGAGCGTGTATCTATCGAAGATTGCCGACGCTCTGTCCCCTGCGGAGATGGCCACATGATCAATCATGTGCACAGAGCCAAGAATGATATCAAAGTCGGTGGAATAGAATTGTTCAGGTAGGTCGCCTTCGACACCTTCATAGTAGTCCACTTCAACCCCCAGCAGGACTGTGAGTCCATCCTCAGAGTACCGGTCGCCGGCATCTCGAACCGTGGTTTCATAGTCTTGAAGTGCACAGAGATCGGTGACATCGACTCTCTTCCCCCTGACCCTGAACCAGTGGTCATCGCCGATCCTATCTGCGTCTAGATGGGTCGTGAACACAATCTCCTTCAACCCGGCCTCCAGAGCCGCCCTGCAGTGCATATCGACGCTGCCCTCTGCATCGAGAGAGTAGTCCGGATGAATGTGGTAGTCAATCATGTGGCTTCACTCTAGCGCGATTTCCTCCACTGGTGGAGATGTTGGACAGGAAGGTCTTGCCTCTCCGCCGTTGACGTCTCTCATGAAGATGGCTACGATAGTGGAGAGAAGAGTCGTTGTGACAAGGAACATTATCGATGCTGGGAGACCGTAGGCATCTCCAATCATCCCGAAGATGATGGGTGACACTGCCCCCGGTATCGAGCCCACTGAGAAGAGCAATCCGAAAGCGATACCCTTCTTTCCCTTGGGGCTGACCTCGGTCAAATAAGCCGTGTTGGGAGGCACTCCCAAGAAGAAGAAGAACCCGATGATGATCAGAACCACTATCAGAGCCACTTCGTTGAGTGCGAAGTTCAGGAGCAGAAATGCGGGAGTCACCAAGGCTGATGATACGACGAGAAAGATGACCCTCCTGTTGATGTGGTCTGAGTACCATGATGAGAACATCTCTCCCACCAGACCTGACACCATCATTATCGTGGTGAGATATCCTGCCCATATCGGGCTCACTGGGTATGTTGCAACGAGGTACACAGGCATCAGCAGCGAGGCACACCGAAAGGACATCCCTCTGAGTCCCATGTTCACTAGGCCCAGCCAGTAGTTGCGAGTCCATCCTTCCGCACCATCCTCTTCCTCCTCTTCGGACTCACCGTTGAGGAGGGTTTCTTCGATACGATTCCTCTTGTCCCGTCCTCCGAGCCACATCAAGTAGGTCACAGGGAAGAGGAGGACAATCCCAAGGAGACCTAGGACCAAGAGTGATGGTCTCCACCCTCCCAAGGCGATATAGAGAGTGACACCGAGGAAGGGGGTGACGGCCATGCCGATGAGACCTCCCATGGCTTGGATTCCTGTGGCTTTCGCCCTGTCCCTCTGCCCGAATCTCTCCGACAGAGCAGGAAAGACGCTGGGATGGTAGCCTGATGCTCCAACGCCCAGAGCGAACTGGAAGATGGCTAGAAAGATGAAGGAGTATGACAACAGGCTTGTGAGAATCATGGCCACTGCACTGCCAAGAATACTCACTGCAATGAAGAGATCACGCCATCCTTTGTCTCCAAGATACCCGACGAAGAGGTGTGATATCGTCATCGCTATGACCGCGGCGCTGGTGACTGCACCGACCTCTGTGTAGCTCAGCGAGAGTTCAATCTGGATGAAGGGGAGAAAGGGTGAGAGAGCACCAGTGTAGAGGTGGTTGAGAAAGTGTGTGATGGTGCAGGCGAGAAGGACTCCATAGGACGCACGTGTTGCCTTGGACATCTGTGTGACTCACATCCCCGGTTCACCTCCCGACCGAGGCTTCTGGTTGTTAAACCTGCTGTTGTGTCCAATCAATGATGCATCAAAAGGAGAGGTGTCGGTGAGCTGGTGGCAATGGAGAACCACTGTCACCAGCATGTCCGACTTCGACTCGGAAAGGTTGTTGGTGTCCTCAGAAATCCTCTATTTATATTACGCCCTTTCGATTAGAGCAATGATAGTGTGCTTTCGCGCACATAGCCGCCAACACTACACGAGGAGCCCTGCTGTCCACAGGATGATTCGTAGGGCCAAGCGTGCATCGTCGCCCGCTCCATATCCTCCCGTCATTCCGTAGTTGTCTATGAAGTAGTTCGTTCCGGTGAGTACGAACCTGCCCGTATCCTCCCTGTACCCCAGGACTGGGAAGCCCCCGAGCGTTGCCAGTTGATGACCACCAACAGGAACATTGATCGTTCCCCCGAGGTAGTGGAACGAACTCACTCCTGAGGTCATGATGTGCGGGCTAATCTCTGTGACAACCTCAGGGTCTGAGCCTGGTGTTATCGTCAGATTCGTCATCGAGAATCCCGTCCAGGACAGGAAGTCGTTGAGGCTTGCGATGTCTGTGGTATCATTGGACAGAGTGGCCACAAAGATGCCGCCTCCGGCATTAAAGTAGTCTTCATATGCCTGAGTCTGTTCAGGTGTGAATGGAATTGAGAACGCTGAGATTCCAAGAGGGTTCGTCTCGTTTGCTCCCCATACGCATGGATCGAGAATCGCCACCATGTCAAAGGTCTGAAGATAGGAGAGTGTCACCAATGAACCGTTCCTGATCTCTGTGACCGAGATGTCGTTTGATGTTATCTCCAAATACAGTTCTCTGAACTGTCCGAAATAGGAGTCAATGGTCCACGGTGTGTGTGAGATATCGAAAGCAATCCTAGCTACGGGAACTGACACAGTAGTCGAGAATTCAACACTTGTCGCACCGAAGTCCGACGACGTGAAAGTAATGGTTCCAGCAATTGTTGTTGGGCTCGGATCGGGGATGTCAACTCGTACCGGCAACAGAGTGCTCTGATTCACGAACACAGTAGATGGGATGTCAAAGACCTCAGGTGTCAGCGAATCGATGGAGGTCGTGAAGGTCGTATTGCCTGATGTGACGAGCCTGACATAGAACTCGTACGTGTCACCCTCAAAGAGATGCTCATACTCGATTGGCAGCGTACCCGGGTAGGCGTAACTAATGGCCGGCAGCTCTCCTTCGTCGGTCCCACTGAGGAGCAAGTCGAGCGATGCGGCCTTGTTGAGTTTCCCTGCGCCTACAACATAGTTCGGGTATGAGGGCATTGGTGTCGCTCCTTTGAGGAGAGCGGCCGTTATTGAGCCTGCGGTGTATGAGATATTGTATGCCATGCAGTAGCCAATCAACTCTGCAGCGGCAGCGGCGACTCGAGGCGCTGAGAAGCTGGTTCCGTGGTAGGTGGATCCAGCAAATGTGGCCCAACCCTGCGCAATGAGGTCGGGTTTGAGGTATCTGTCTACTGTGGGCCCGATTGATGAGTAGTAGGCTGGTGCCCCATCACTGTACAAGGCAGCCACGGAGATGGCATGCTCGAACACACTGGGCGAGCCAATCGTAGTGCCCATCCGGCCCGAATCGCCTTCATTGCCAGCCGACGCCACAACTATGACTCCTTGGTAGAAAGCCTCTCGGACAGCCTCCTCAAGAGGATCACCGTATGTGGGTTCCGCACCGAGACTCATGGAGATGACCTTGGCGCCCTCCTCGATTGCCCATTCCATTGCGGCCACCAGTGCTGCAGTCGTCGCCACGCCGTCCTGCCCCATCACTTTTCCGTTGATCAGCAATGTGTTTGGAGACTCTGCAATCTCGCCGGCAATTATACTCCCGTGAGGTACCCCCTCCGGTTTGGAGTCCGTGGTGGTCGGATCAGGATGTATGTACCCATACTGGGTCCTGACAAAGCTTCTCTCGGCGACGACTCTTCCCTGTGTGGTGAGGGTCGGGTCCAGTCCAGAATCTAGGACGGCCACCCGGACCGGCTCTGCAGGGCTGCCGAGTATTCCGAGTTCTCCTACGGCGACGAAGATCCCAGTCACCGCCAACATGGTGATGATGAGAAGAGCAAGTGCCTTTCGCGAGTTCGACCCTTGTTTTCGCCTTGGCGCGGGTTGCCAGTACACATAATCATCCAGAGCCATAATCTGCACCGCGATTCTTTGGGGCGTGTCTCATGATTCTCTATCCGAGAACTCAAGAACCTATCGCACCGTGCATGACTATTCGGAATAGGAAGCTTGAAAGGTGGTTTTTCCACAACGTTCAACAATGTGGCAGGACCATTCGAGTTTCATTTATCAATGAATGGGTCTTCTCCTGAGTATCTCTGAGAGGTATTGAACTTGCCTGAAAGCGACGCCATCACCAAGAACGACCTGATTGCAGAGAACCTCCATTGGATGCCGTTGAATGAAGTCCTCTCGGTGCTCGGCGTCGAGCCGGAGTCGGGCCTCTCTGAAGACGTGGCAAAGGAGCGCCTCAAGACCTTTGGCCCCAATGCGATGCCGCGGATAAAGGGCCCCTTCTGGAAGGTCTACATCGCACCCATTCTTAACTGGCTCATCACAATCTACGTCATCAGCGCGTTCTCCCTCATCTTCATTGCATACATGTTCCCATCTCCTCGGAACCAGATGGGCACTGCGATCATGTGGATTGGTGTGGTGGCTGTCAACGCCCTTGTGGCCATCTTCCAACAGTTCAGGGCTCAGAAGAAGCTCGAGGCCCTTGAGAAGCTGTCTGCTGGGGAGGCCCGAGTAATCAGGGACGGGAGGGAGATGAGCACAAGTCCCTTTGATATCGTACCCGGGGACATAGTCAAGCTTGAACAGGGTGACCGTGTACCTGCGGATGCCCGCATCATCACCTGCACCAACCTGACGATAAATGAAGCATCACTCACAGGAGAGAGTGTTCCTGCTGACAAGGATGTCAATGCAGAGGTCCCCGAAGGGGCTCCTCTCACAGCCATGAGATCCAGTGTCTTCTTCGGCACCTATGTCGCAACAGGTGTGGCCAAGGTCGTCATCACAGCCACTGGTGGCCGAACTGAGATAGGAAAGATTCAGGGCACGCTGGGTGAGCTGAACACTGGTGAGATCCCTCTCAGAAAGAAGGTCAATCGTCTGGCTAAGTACCTAGGAATCGCAGCTGTCATACTGATGGGAGTTTCCGTCCTTTGGCAGACCATTTTTGCCCCCCTCCTGTTTGGCATCCCTCTCAACTTCGAGATTCAGTTCATCTCTGAGATGATCAGCGCAGGAATCACACGGGCGATGACCATCATGCCCATCAACATCCCCCTGTTGACCACAATAGTCCTTCTTACCGGAGTTCTTGCCATGGCCCGAAAGGGAGTGATCATTCGAGATCTCTCAGCCGTTGAGAGTCTCGGACGTGTGAGTGTGATATGCAGTGACAAGACTGGCACAATGACAAGAAATCAGATGACAGTCAAGTATTGTTGGGACACTCACAATCTCTATTCGGTCAAGGGCGTCGGATACGAACCTACAGGTTCCATTCACGTTGTCAAGGATGTGAACAGTATCGAAACCTCCGAGGAGGACGCCATATCGAATGTCTTCGACTTCAAGGGTCTCTTCCGCTTGATTACGTGTGGCGGGATCAACAATGACTCTGAGATCGTAGTAGAGGAGATCAAGGACCAGGGAACAGTGTACACTCCCCTCGGAGATCCTACTGATGCCGCGTTGTTGACTCTACTTCGAAAGAGCGGTCTTGATGAGGTTGCTCTGAGAGAACGCTACAAGATTGTTACCGAGTACCCCTTTGAGTCCGAACTCAAGAGGATGTCCAAGGTGTGCAAGGATGGAGACAAGTATGTCTCATTTGTGAAGGGCGCCACGGAGGTGCTTCTTCCACGGTGCACTCACGTTGATGGGAAAGATGTCCCAAGCATACTCACCGCCGACTTGGCAGATAGTGTCCTAAAGATGACCAACAGTTTTGCCTCTCAAGGATATCGAGTGATATCACTTGCCTACAAACACATGGACAAGGTCCCTGCAGGAGACTCTGGCCGAGAAGAGGCCGAGACCGATCTGATATACCTGGGCTTCACGTGCATTGTTGATCCACCTAGAGAGGGGGTCAAGGAGGCAGTGGGTGCCTGTCACAGCGCGGGGATAAATGTCGTGATGATTACGGGTGATGCTGCTGCCACGGCAAGAACAATCGCCTCAGACCTCGGAATACTCGATGAGAACTCCTTGGTCGTCGATGGTTCCGAGATAGACTCGCTGTCAGATGAGGACTTTGTGCGCACCAATGTCTTCGCTCGTGTCAATCCCGAACACAAACAAGTCATTGTCGAGCGGTATCAGGACCAGAACAAAGTCGTGGCCATGACTGGCGACGGTGTGAATGACGCTCTTGCCCTCGCCATGAGCGATGCCGGGATTGCCATGGGCATAACGGGCACAGACGTGGCAAAGGAGGCTGCCGACATTGTCATCACTGACGACAGCTTTGCATCGATCGTATCGGGTGTCAATCAGGGCCGAGGTCTCTTCAGCAAGATTCGAATGATGATCTACTTCTACATAGCCATCAACCTGTTCGAGAGCATAATCTTCTTCGGAGCGCTGTTCATCAATCCCGGCCTCGAGTTGTTGGCTCCTTGGCAGAGCATCTATCTTGTGGTGACTACCCACTCCTTCCCCGGTCTGGCTCTCGTGTTTGACCGTACTTCTAAACATGCCATGGAGGAGAAACCCCGTGATAGCCAGGAGATCATCACACGGAACCTTGGCAAGTATATGGCTCTGAATGTCACGCTCATGGCACTTGGCGCCGCTATCGTGTACTTCCTCACCTTTACCGAGTTCATGGGTATAGTGACAATGCAGCCTGAGAACTTCGGAGGATTCTTCCTCGAGTGGATCAATCCTGACACCGGACTGCCCTTTACGATATCAACCGCAACAAAGGCGACAGTGATGCTGCTCACAGTGATTCTCCTTGTGGAGAGCATTATGGCCTTTCAGATCCGCAGGATTAACATGTCCCCCGGGAAGAGTCTGCGTGATGCTGGAATCTTCATCTATGTTTTCCTCATCGGGCTCATCTACCTTGCCCATCTCCTGTTGATGTACTTCCCACTGGCACAGGAGATGCTCGCTCCCTACGGGCTACTGTTCTTCTTCATTCCTCTCACGCTTTGGGACTGGATAGTCTGCATTCTTGCGGCACTCCCCGCCATAGCTGGGATGGAGTTATACAAGTGGCACCTGCGACGCAAGCACATCGAACTATGATTGTGACGACTGCAATCTGTTGAGTGGAACTCTATAAATAACGGAGTCACCACATGCAGATGTGGCGATAACAATTGGCAAGAAAGACTACTTACAAGATTCGCCAGATGAAGAAGAAGGGCAAGAAGATAGTCATGCTCACGGCCTACGATGCTCCCACTGCTGGCATCTTGAGCGAGTGTGGTGTCGACCTCATTCTCGTGGGTGACTCCGTGGGCAACGCACTTCTTGGCTATGAGAGCACCATTCCGGTGACCCTCGATGACATCATCCATCACTGTGCTGCTGTGGCGCGTGCCAATCCGGACAGCCTCATCATCGGTGACATGCCTTTCATGTCCTACAAGGTCAGTGTTGAACAGGCCCTTGAGAACTGTGCTCTGATGCTTCAGGAGGGTGGAGCCGAGGCTGTGAAGATCGAAGGCGGATCTGACCGAGTGGTCAACATTATTCGCTCTGTCGTGGATGCAGGAATCCCTGTGATGGGTCACATAGGGTTGACTCCTCAGTCCATCTTCCAGGTCGGAGGATATAGGGTTCAGGGCCGTACTGCTGGGTTGGCCAAGATCCTCGTCGAACAGGCGAAGAACTTGGAAGACGCGGGTGCCTTCTCCATCGTGATTGAACTGGTTCCCTCAGAGACCGCGAAGTTGATCACTGAGGCTGTCGGAATTCCTACCATCGGCATTGGTGCAGGTCCTCACTGTGACGGTCAGGTCCTTGTTCTCTGGGACATGCTGGGCCTGTTTGAGGACTTCAAGCCCAAGTTCGTCAAGAAGTATGCAAACATCAGAGAAGTGATAGTAGGCGCCGTGGAGAAGTACTCTGAGGAGGTCAGAAAGGGTGCGTTCCCCTCAGAAGAATATAGCTTTGAAATGTCAGAAGAAGAAACTGGGAGGCTCTACGGTAGGAGTAAGCCCTCTGACTAGAGGGCTCACTTCGAGAGAAGACTACTCCTCCTCGACCGTTTCGTTGAGAGCCTCAATCAGAGCATCTGGATCGACACCATGAGCCATGGCGCCCTGCTCGATCGTTTCGAATCGGGCTGCGGCACAGCCAATGCAATGCAGACCGTGCTGCATGAATGTACCCACTGTTTCGGGCCACCGCATCGTCACTTCAGTTATGCTCATTTCCTTGTTTATCTGCTTACTCATGTTTCACACCTGTTAACAATGGTTATTTGTAACGATGGTTAACAAGTGCACGACTCTCTGGACACTAATATACTTTACTCTGTAGACTCCACGCGCAGCATCAGGCCAACACCACCGGACACCTGCGTCTTGGGCAACTGTTTCGCGATGGCCTTCTGAGCACGAAGTCCGGTGCAGTGGTTGGCTAGAATGATTTCTGGTCCTATGGCCTTCAGGTCTTCGATCGTGCTATTGACTGGTCCCATCTCCCTGTATCCTGTGAGATGAGTACCTCCCATGACAGCGTACACTCTCTTCACCCCTGTCAATCTGATACTCTCTCGAAGTGAATTGATCACGCCAGAGTGGGCGCAGCCCGTGATGACGATGAGACCCCTTCCCCTGACGTGTGCGATGAGACAGCTGTCGTCAAGTATCTCAGAGTCGTCAACCCACCTACCATTGATGAAGGCCTGATGACCCGGCATGCCAGTTTCATACGACGTCATTCTGGGTATCTCTCCTGACCGGAGGAGTGTTGTGTCAGCCAGGCTCACAGGACCGTCACTGAGGACCGGTCTTCCACCTGCCCGTTTGATATCATCGACTGTGGGGATTGGGGTGAAATCTCTGACTCGCTCACCGGTCTCGGTCTTTGTCACGACTCTCCTCGGGAAGAACATCCGAGGATGGAGGTAGACTGGAACATCCTTCTTACCGATCTCCTCCAGCGCTTCGATGAGACCGCCAAAGTGGTCCCAGTGTCCGTGGCTCATCACGATGGCGTTGACAATACTGAGGTCAAGACCGAGTGCCTTCACGTTATGAGCAAGAATCTCAGCGGAAGGTCCTGTGTCGTAGAGGACTGTGAACGACTCTGCGCCTACATGGGTCCTCACCAGGACCGACAGGCCCCATCCAGCCCAGAGATACTGATAGTCCCGGCCAGTCTGCCCTGTCCATGTATGGGGCGCAAGAACACTGGGCACTCCTACAGTGTCAGAGTAGTCTATGACATTGTCAACGATGGTGATGGCCTCAAGTCTGTCGATGCTGCGTAAATCTGCGACCATCTCGGCATGCGCCTCACAAGATGAATTCCTCAAGGCCCATCTCTTTCAGGACTCTGGGAAAGACCCGATACAGGGGCTTGATCTTGGACAGGAGTCCCAGGGCTTTCGGAACTGAGCCTTGCATCTTGACGTGGCCCCGTGCCATGGCCATCGTGACATTTAACTTTCCCTGCCAGAACTTGTTCGTGGTCTCTGAGGTGGACCAGACCTTGATTTCAGGTTCTGCCGTGCTGTCAAAGGACAGAGTACCAATTGTACCATCGGGGTCTGTCTCCTTGAAGTTGATGGTCACGTGCACCTCGGGTTGTTCTATGTCGAATCGTACAACTATCTGCGACTTCTCGAGCTTCTTCATGACGTCGGTCTCTTTCTTCGCTTCCTGCCAGAAACGTGTGAAGACCTCTTTTAGCTGGTCTGTGCTTTCAAAGAAAGGCAATCTCTCGACCTCCGAATGAGTATAGGTCTCTGTCTATGTTACAAGTCTTTCGGAGGCCGTCGAAACCCCAGAGTTGTGGTCTTTCGGTGATCTGCACAACACATTTCAGTTGTTTTCGTAAATGCTAGTGCATGGCCGAAAAATCTTCGAACCCTGAGACCATCGACGCAACGGATATTGAGATTCTCAAGATTGTCCAGAAGAAGGGACGTGCGACCGTATCGGAGATCTCGAGGAAGGTGGGAAAGGGGATCTCCACGGTCCATGCACGGATGAAGCGTCTCTTGGAGACTGGATTCATAGAACGATACACTGCCAACCTTAATCCCCGCAAGCTCGGTCGCGGCACGTTGGCCTTCATCTTGGTCACGGTGACCTATCGTGTGCCCGGTGGGAACGATGTGATCTCGCAGAGGAGGTTCTGTAGAGAGATTGCCGAACATCGATTAGTGCAGTCGGTCCATGTTCTCAGCGGAGAGTACGATGTCCTTCTCAAGGTGAGAGCGAGGGACATTGATGAGATGAACCGGTTCATTGTGGACTTCCTCCGTAAGAAACCGGCGGTGGACAAAACGCTGACGATGTTTGCTATGGACACCTATCTGGACACTCTCGAGCTGCGAGGTCTCAAGAGTGCCGTTGAGGTGTGAAGTCACTGCGTACTAGATTGCACGAAGATGGATTCCGCTCTGTATCCTGATCATCTCGATCTTGTGCTCCAGCTCCATGAGTCTCCCTCTGTCAATGTGATAGAGAGGTCTCCGTATGTCAAGCAGGTTTGGGACCTTTCTGAGGAGTCTGAGTTTCATCAGCTTCTTCAGAGCAAAGGTAACGGTCCGCAGGGGCATGTCATACCGTCGGGAGATGTCTCTCGGGGCCATCAGAAGCGAGGTGGTCAAGGACTACAAGGGCGCTGGGAGGAAGTTCGCTAGAGCTTGCCATGTTCTTGCATCACTGAAATAATCGGCCAAAAGCACAATGCTTCCTGCCAAGAATCTACCACAACACACATTGTGGCAAGGTACAAAGATTTGTTTCACCGTAATCCCCTCAGTCTTCCACAGATGGCCCGAGAGGTTGGATGTTACTCAGTCCCGCGAGACTCTGACGAATGGTTCATATGTGTGTCTTGAACGCCATGCGTCAGGTTCTGTGAGGTGTGCCGATTGCTCTCGCGAGATCCAGAACGCCCTGCCTTCTCTGAGACCGAGGTGGTCCGGATTGTCTCAGAACTGTACGGGCTCCAAGTGTCGGTTGAGGAGTTGGTGAGCGAGAGGGACCAGAACTTCAGAGTGGACACAGGCTCTGGTGATTCCTTTGTTCTCAAGATTGCAGCGATGTCTGAGAAGCGAGAGACACTTGAGCTTCAGAATCAAACCATGACCCACCTTTCAGTACACATGCCAGAGGGCAGTGTTCCCTCCGTCATCAAGTCTGTTAACGGAGAAGAGATCGAGACATATCCCGGCCGAGACGGACGACCGCACTTTGTTCGCCTCCTGACATATCTGCCCGGACGGGTCATTGCCCACGTGAGTCCTCACACTGACTCTCTTCTATACTCGCTGGGTCAATTCATCGGTTCTCTGAGCAAGGCTCTTGAGTCTTTCTCGCATCCGGAGTCCGACCGAGAACTCTACTGGGACCTGAAACTGGCCCCGTTGACCATCGAGCGATACAGGTCACATATTCAGTCAGATGAGGATCGGGGTTTCGTCGAGTATTATGCTGGTCTCTTCGAGTCCGAGGTCCTGACCCGTACGAACCAGCTCCGTCGGAGTGTGATCCACAACGACGGAAATGACTACAACCTCGTTGTGAGAGACCCCCACTCACCCGAGAGGCGGGCGTTTGGCATTCTTGACTTCGGGGACATGGTCCTCTCCTTTACTGTCTTTGAGCTGGCAGTCACTTGCGCATATGCGCTCCTGCACAAGCAGAACCCACTGGAGGCCGCAGCCTCTGTAGTGGCCGGGTACAATTCTGTATATCCTCTTCGAGAGTCAGAGATTGATGTGGTATTCCCGGCCATATGTGCTCGTCTGGCGATGTCTGTGGCCATCTCGTCGTATCAGAGAAGTCTTGAGCCAGAGAGTGACTACCTTGTCATATCACAACAACCTGCGTATCGCGCACTCAGAGAACTCCGCTCAGTGCATCCGCGTCTGGCGACTGCCATATTCCGACGGGCCTGTGGGCTGGAACCGTGCAAGGGCTCCACATCTGTGGTGGAGTGGCTTGATGCTCACTCCCACGACTTCGGTCCCGTCTTGGATGTCGATTGGGACCCAGAGACCTTCACTCACCTTGACCTCAGCATAGGGAGCCTACTCGTTCCAACGCCTGAGTCCTTGGAGTCCGACGCGCAGTTCTCACAGATTGTCCACGAACATCTCAAGGCCACAGGGGCTCGTGTCGCAGTGGGACCATATGACGAGCCCCGACTGATCTACACCACCGACCAGTATCTCAAGTGGGGCGAGCATCGCACGGTCCACCTTGGAGTAGACCTCTTCACCGAGGAGGGAACAAGTGTGCTCGCTCCGCTCGATGGCGTCGTGCACAGCATTGGTGACAACAGGTCATCACGTGACAATGGGCCCACTCTAGTGTTGGAACACAATAGAGATGGAGCCGGGCCTCCGTTCTTCACACTGTACGCACACCTCGACCGGTCAGTTCTGGATGGCCTCTCACCTGGCATGTTCGTCAAGAAAGGGGCAGTCATCGCGCATGTGGGCAAGTATCCTGAGAACGGAGGATGGCCACCCCACCTTCATTTCCAGATCGTGGTGGACATGTTGGACGAAGAGGGTGACTATCCTGGAGTTGCCACACCCAGAGAGCGAGAGGTCTGGCGCTCATTCTGTCCCGACCCCACACCGGTTCTGCAGATTCCACCTGAGTTGTGTCGTTACTCCGAGGTGTCAGAGGCTGAGATACTGGCAGTCCGCAATGAACACATTGGTTGGTCTCTGAGCATCTCGTACGATAGACCCCTCAAGATTGTTCGAGGATACATGCAGTACCTCTATGACAACCTCGGCCGCAAGTATCTCGATGCAGTGAACAATGTTCCTCACGTTGGGCACAGCAACCCCGTGGTAGTGAAGGCCCTGCAGGAACAGGCCGCAGTCCTGTACACGAACACGCGTTACCTTCACGAGAATCTGATCCGATATGCCAAGCGGCTGATTGAGAAAGTTCCGCCTCCCCTGAAGGTATGCTTCTTTGTGAATAGTGGTAGCGAGGCGAATGAACTTGCACTGCGACTTGCCCGGACTCATACAGGGCGACGCGACATCATAGTGATTGATGGGGCCTATCATGGCAACACCGGTGAGCTGATCAATCTCAGTCCCTACAAATGCGAAGGGCCTGGCGGACGGGGTCTTCCCGACTACGTTCACAAGATCAGGATGCCTGACCCATACCGTGGGGACTACAAGCGTGACGACAAGAAGGCGGGGTCCAAGTACGCCCTGGATGTGAAGAATGCAGCGGATGAGAAGGTTGCCGCCTTCATCTGCGAACCTATGATGGGTTGTGGTGGCCAGATAGTGTTCCCTGAAGGTTATCTCTGCGACGCCTTCAAGCATGTTCGAGGTGCGGGTGGGGTGTGCATAGCGGACGAAGTACAGATAGGTTTCGGTAGGGTCGGCTCCCATTTCTGGGGATTCGAGACCCAGGGCGTAGTGCCGGATATTCTTGCGCTCGGGAAACCAATCGGGAACGGACATCCTCTCGCAGCAGTCATCACGACGCCAGAGATAGCGCAGTCCTTTCACAATGGCATGGAGTTCTTCAGCACCACTGGTGGCAACCCGGTTTCATGCGCAGTAGGCCTGGCAGTCCTTGACGAGATAGAGTCGAGGGGACTGCAAGAGAACGCGCTCAGAGTGGGCACCTATCTGCTGTCCTTGCTTGAGGGTCTGAAGGACAAGCACTCAATCATAGGCGATGTGCGTGGTACGGGGCTCTTCATTGGTGTTGAGCTCGTGCGCGACAGCGAAACTCTGGAGCCTGCTGACACAGAGGCCCACTATATTGTGAATCGAATGAGAGACTTGGGTGTGCTCATCAGCGTGGATGGGCCTCTGCACAATGTGCTCAAGATCAAGCCGCCCCTCGTATTCACACGAGAGAATGCGGAGATGCTTGTCTCTAGACTGGACTCTGTTCTTCGTGAAGACCGTGCTAGGTCATCTTGAAAGATGTATCTCCCACTAAGGTTCTTAGGCTTCCAAGATTGCGTTGTGGCAGGTGATTGCACGTTGACAGGACAGTTCTCAGATGAGGTCATCTTCGAAGGAGAAACCTACTCCCTTGTTGGGATCAGTGGAACAGACCTTCCGACTCCGGCTGACTTTGGGATGGAAACGTTCTCATCATGCACCGCCTGCTGGCGCGGATTCCTGATGAGATACAGGGTCTCAGAGGGCCAACTGTTTCTTCATAGCATGTCTCTCAACACGCGCAAGCCCGTGGCTGTCAACGGCGTTCTACCTGCAGATGAGTCTCCTGACTTGTTCACGCACGTATATGAGAACCTAGACCTGAGAACAGACTTCACGGGATGCATCATGATTGCTAAAGACTTTATATCAGAGATGTACGTTCACATGGGTTTTCAAGGCGCAGAGTCGTACAGGACCGTGATAGAGTTCGAAATTGAAGACGGTAGGATTCTCAAGACCACAGATATCTCAGATGTCATGGGGGAGCGGCGGCTCAGTGGTCGTGGTAGACTCCTTGCCCCATCTGATAAGTCAGATGAGAGCATTTCAAGCTAGATTGAAGACCGATTCTCGCAAGAATACTAGTCGACGCCAGTTCTAGTAGTCAAGAATTGGGATGATATACCGCTGAACGTAACCCGTGTCGGGCTCATACGTGATACTCTCAAGAGTGCTGCCGAAGGCGGGATTGATGAGATCTTTCGAGAACGAAACCGCCTGTAAGACGAGGTATGCCCGTGATTGTGTGATGAAGAGTATCGCCGTCTCAATGCTCACTGAATGCTCCAGTCTGTCGAGACCATCCATCACCTGCGTGGTCATCTCGATTGCGGCGTTGTAAACAGAGTCATTGGTGGCCACGCCTCTTGCATCATAGACCATGAATCTCTCCCGAGGTATGTTGGCTTGAGTCGCCATGCCAGTGAGTTCGCGTCAATGGTATAAAACCACCAATCAATCTTCTGACGGTCCCCTGCACTCGACATGGACTATCTCCTGCTCCTCAAAGTCGGCGTGTCTCTTTGACCTGCCAATGAGGCCCACCAGCATGTGGAATGCCTTTCCCTCCTCAATGTCCTCTGGTTCCACATAATTCATGATGGCCTCGTGATAGTATGTCACGATCCAACCCGGGACGCTGTCATTGCCTTCCACGTTGAAGTCCCCTAAGGGTGTGCCCGGCGCTACAGGACCCCATTCCTCAATGATGTTGCGGGCGTACTCTTCAGGACTGTGGACCTCATCATGGCTGGTGACGACTGTGCCGTATTTGAATACGACCCAGCACCTGACACTGTCCCCTAAGACCCGGCGCCAGATTTCAACGATATGCTCTACATTCGGCGGAACTATGGACAAGTCGTTCTCTCCTTCATGGTGCCAGTTCCCGGCGGCCTACGATTATATGTATTGGTGGCACACGGCGCTTCTGTGTTGTGGAAATGTGTATATAAGAGGCACAGCGTCTTTCTCGTGATGATGTTCGCTGACGCTCACTCCGATCTGGGAATCTTGGTCTACATGTCAGATATCGGAGAGGTCCCGCGTGCTCTGGTTGACGATTTCTTTCATCAGATGGAAGAGGGCCGTGTGTGTCTATCTGTGGTGCAGGTGGGAGGCGACTTCAGTGAGTCTGGATATGACTTTGGAAACCCCTTTGTCGTACAACAGAGTATGGATGCGACTCACAGGGAGCTGAATGAGCGGCAGTCATTTCTGGAGGTCGCGGTATCAGGCCGTGATGTCAAACGTATCATTGGTCAGGAACGCAGTGCCGTCATCCTGTCGATCGAGGGGTCCGCCGCATTCGGTTCCGACTTTGAAACCCTTGACATGCTCCATGAACAAGGTCTGCGGAACATGGCCATAACTCACGATGGACAGAACCAGTTTGGGTGTGGTTGTCGGGTGGAACATGACACGGGCCTGACACCTGAAGGTGAAACACTCCTTGATTATGCTGCGAGCAAAGGGATCATCTTGGACTTGGTGCACGTTGGTGAGGTCACCTTCTGGGGCGCGATTGACCACTCGTCGCAGCCAGTCTTCGTTTCACACTCAAACTCCAAGTCCGTGTACGAACATTGCAGGAACCTGACTGACGAGCAGATTGTTGCAATCGGCGACCGTGGCGGAATTGTGTCCGTCAACTTCATCTCCGAGTTCCTCGCTCCGGGCCCCGACGTCGCCCCCCTTGACAGACTCGTCGACCACATTGATCATATCGTTGAGCTGATTGGATGCGAGAATGTAGCTCTGGGTCCTGACTTCTACAGGTACATGATGCCTGACCTGAGCTATGTTGGTGATGTGAATGGTCCCTCTGATCTTCCGGCCGTGCGTGCCTCTCTCGAGGCGCGAGGATACTCCGTGAGAGATATCGCCCGGATATGCCACGAGAACCTGGTGAGATTCATCAGTGCTTCACTGGGCTGATGATTGTCGCCACAATGACTGGTCGGCCGTAATCTCTTAGTAGGGCAGACGCGTGTTCCATCAGTCCGAAGGTACCACTGCTGAGAGAGTCATGGTCACTGCTCGGATTCACCTCACGGGGTCTGGTGAGATCCATGACGATGCCAGTGCTAGCAGACGGGGCGGTGAGGTTGACAGCATCTGTTCCATCCCACGAGATCCACGCATCCACACAGTAGTGGTCAGACCCCGAGTATGCGTGTGCTGTGTCCCCCACTGTAGAGTTGATCAGCTTGTCAGTGAAGAATGAGTTGACAATTATGTAGTCAATCCTTCCCAGGAATGGTTCGTACTGATGACCGTAGGTATAGCCGGTCTCATTGGGGTTGAGAGCACGATATACATCTGTGAAGTTGTGCACCTGGGAGGAGTACTCACCGTACACTGGGTCATCAGGCTCTACCAGCATGGTCATGGGGCCGTAGCCCAGATTCGAGTCATTTGTCACGTTGTCCTGAGGCGAGTACGAGTTCATATCACCAAGATAGACTATGGGGACCTCTCCAAGAGCGTCCATGTAGTTGATGATTCCCTCGTTCTCGTAGTTGCGACGCTGTTGATTGTCGTCTCCTCCTCCGGCCTTGAGATGGTTGCCGATGAAGTGCACCTCTGTTCCATTGATGTCGATCACGGCATCGATGAAGTCATGGGTGACATCGTACACGGTGGCATCGTCGAGAGTGACCCTAGGGATCTGCTTGAAGGCCAGCACCGGATAGCGGCTCATTATCGCCTCTCCACTCGTCGAGAACGCGATGTTCTGAGCGGCCAGTCCGACATAGGGGAGTTCGTCAGAGAAGTACGCATTGAACTCGTCAAGTGCACTTCTCAGCATTCGATTGCCGTTGTCCTCCATGTAACCGGTCTCAACAAGCATGAGAATGTCCGGATTCTCTTCCTTCACGACCTCCTTCCAGTCCTTGTTTATGCCGGACTCTTCGATGTTGTAGGTCATGATCTTGAACTTCCCTGTGAACTCGTACTCGGGTAGTGTGTTGTTCACAGTGAGAAGCACTGAGGCACTCCCCCAGTTCGCTGAGCTGTCTCTGGCACGATATGTGATGGTGTGGCTCCCATCTTCCTCTCCTCGTGTGTTCCAGTTATAGGACTGTCCCACGGCGACCAGGACTCCATCAATCATAATCTCATATCTGGGGATGGAACTGTTGTCGTGGGCGGTGAAGCTCAGGGGAACCGCTCCGAACACTGTCGTGTCGTTTTCCGGGTACACCTGAGTGATGACGGGGGGCGTCGTGTCGCCCGTTTCCTCTCCATCATCGGGAGTGGTGGGACTAGGTATCAGAAGAAGGACTCCTGCGGCGACCAATAGGACTACCACAATGCCTGCAATGAGGATCTGCCTGTTCACGGTGCTTTCATCTCTTGCCGTTCTTGGACCGGTCGGAATTGTTGTGTTGGCGGACAGACTTAAAGCTTCACCAATGCGGCACACGGAAAGGAGTCGCATAGTCGGGCGCATGATGGATGGTACTTGATATCATCACACAGTAGCGATGAAAGTCCTCTTCATAGTAGTTGATGAATCAGTCGGACGCCCTGGTTGCTGTGTGCAGGAGACCGTGATAGTCCACTCGCCCTTGGCAACCCCCTCCAGTTCAAACAGTGCAATACCTTGGAGGTCTGTCAATCTCGTCACGATGAACCTCGATCCGTCCGGTGACACTATCACAAGTTCCACCTCTCTCTTGGTGACAGGGTCTCCCATCTGGTTGGTGGCAAGTACTGCAACTGAGTCTCTGTTTGGGTGTTGAGTATGAGCTTGCCACATCAAGTGACCTGACTATGTCCACGTTGTGGCTATTCCTTGAGGTCGGCTTTCTAACAAGGTGTAATTCACTGAACATCTTCGTCCATGGATTGATATATGAGTAAATAACCAATATAAGGATGATTTACAATACTACTAATAGATAACCATAAAGAATATCAACCTGCTAGTTTACCAGTGTACTAACTGTGATCTCGATGAAACCGATGAAACCATTAGTCTTGGCCACCGTCGTAGCCATGGTGATAGTGTCACTGTTCACAGGTGGTGTTCAGGCGACGACTGCTGGTGATGACAACGACTCGCTCGTGGTATCAATCGATTCCGCGACTTACTTGGACCTTGATGGCGACCTTGCTGAAGATGACATACTGACCGTCTTCACAATCTCGGTGCCCCATGGTGACTGGGTGTTCCAGATTACCTATGCCTACTGTCGGCTCGTCCTGCCGTCGGGTTCCTACTTTGAGTGTACTATTCTCATCGTCGGGACATACTCAACCATTACTATCGGCCTCGGATGGTACAATACGGCCGTCGAGTCGGGTTGGTACCATTTTGGTCTGTATGCATGGGCCAATGGGCCTTATGCACCTGGCCCTGGGGTTTGTACGACGTCCTTCGATCCCCCCACGGAAGGTAACCCCGGCCCACCTGTAGTCGAGATTGTTGACGTAGTATACGAGTAATCCTTACTGCTGAAGTTGAGGAATCGAGGAGATACGGGCGTGAATGGACATACTGGACCATACCTCTCACTACTGATGGCGATACAGGAGGACCCACTGTCCACTGTGTCTGACCTAGTCAGTCGTGTGAAGGGCTCCAAACCGACCATCATCAAGCGTCTGAAGTATCTCAGGGAGAACCAGTACTTCTGGGTCCAAGCCCTCCTCAACAACCACAATCTCGGTTTCGAGGCTGTTGACGTACTTCTTGACACACACTCACTCGACGACGTGAAACGCTTGGAACAGGTGGTCACCAATCACCCCTACACCGTATATAGGAGCAGATGCTTTGGGTCCCACAATGGGCTCTTCGTGCAGTTCAGGACACCCATCGGCACGAGACCCTTGGTTGAGGAGCTGGTACGGCTCCTCCACGAAGAGGGTGTGGTGTCCAACGGTCAGATCTTCAGCATGGGCCGAGGACCGACGGTGAGGTCCTCCATGAAGCTTGAAGCGTGGAGCCCAGAATCTATGACATGGCGGTTCGATTGGAAGGACTGGTTCGAGCGGGACTGCAAGAAGGTCCGTGTTGTGAGACCGAGGAAGAACCCAGGGTCTGCGCTGAAGTGGTTCAACACGAATGACGTGTACATACTCCAGCAGTTGATGATCGATGCCAAGCGCCCCCAGACTGAGATGATTCGCGCAATCAAGAAGAAGGGACCCACAATCACCCCTCAGACCTTTGGTCGCCGGCTGCGCTTGATAAGACGGGAGTGCGTCGAGAAGTACAGAGTCGCTTTCAACCCCCGCGCCTTCGACATCATCACAAACATTCTGGTCCGAGGACGAGGGTCGAAGAAGTTCCTGCAAGACCTGTATTCGCGAATGAGCACGAATCCCATACCCTTCGAGTCGACTCTCCGGACAGCCGACCATGACTTGTTCTGGGCGGTCAGGATGCCACCCAGTCACCTCTCATCCCTCCTCACTAATCTGCACGGCAATCTGGAAGACATGAGCGTGACCCTCTTGGACTACTCGCAGTCATTCCTGTACTCGATATGGCCTGCCACCTTGAATGAAGAGGCCCATGAGTGGAGGCAGGACCGAGAGTTCATGATCGACCAGGCGCTCAAGAAATGAGTGTCTATGTCAGAGGGGGACTTGGTCCGCCAGAGAGGAATCCGAAGATGTTAAGTACTGGGATTCTTGGTCTTCCATTATCACCGTCGACCACCTGTCGGCGGCAGAACGGATTCAGTGATATAACATGAGTCGAAAAGTGTGCATCGCCGGTGGGGCAGCCACTCCTTTCGATTATCCCATGCATATTACGCCAGAGGCAATGGCGGCCAACTGCATTGTTGAGACACAGAAAGAGATTCCTGACTTTACCCTCAGGGACATCGAGTTCATGGTGTATTCTCATTTCTCAGTGCACTTTGGCAAGCAGCTCTGTCCTGAATGGATAGTGCACGACCACCTTGGGTTAGTCGGAGTCCCACATGTGCGAATAGAGAATGGGGGGAACACTGGAGGGTCCGCCCTCTATGCAGCGTTCCTCGCTGTGAAATCAGGCCTGTTTGATGTGGTGGGTGTATATGGCTGGGAAACAATGGACAACGTGACTCAGTCACAAGGCAGCGAGTTCATCGCCCTCGCCTCCGATACACGCTACGAAGCGCTGGCTGGTGGTATCTATCCGATCTACTACGCGGCCATGGCCTACAAGTTCATGAAGGAGCACGGACTCAAGGAGGAGGACTTTGCTCTGGCGGCCATGAAGAATCGCAATTACGCAGCAGATAACGAGAAGGCTCAGTGGTACAGGAATGACTACACAAACCCTGACTCGCCGTACTACAAGAAGGCCCTCACTGTTGAGGACATCATGAAGAGCCGACTCATCAGCTATCCACTCAAGCGGTTTGACTGTTGTCTTATGAGCCGAGGTGGGGCCTTCGCTCTCGTGACCACTGAAGAGTGGGCGAAGAAGCATGCACCCAACACCTACGTTGTCATTGATGGCGCAGGCCTCAGTAGCTGTACGATTCGAGCCGGAGATCGCCTAGACTTCCCTGGCTGGAACGAGCGTTATGGAAAGGGATATCCCGACATGACAGAGTTCGCTGCGTGTCGACGGTCCGGTGAGATGGCCTACGATATGGCCGGCATCGAGTACAAGAATGCTGCCAAGGAGATTGATGTTGCTGAGATTCATGATGCCTTTAGTTCCTCTGAAGTGCAGATCTACAAGGCGCTCCATTGGTGTGGTAAGGATGACATGAAGGACTTCATCCGTGAGAAGCAGACCTTCCTCGATGGCGAGGTACCCACCAATGTTGGTGGCGGTCTAATGGGCTACGGACATCCTGTGGGCGCCACGGGAATCATGTCTGCCCTGGAGTGCATGATGCACCTCAATGACACTGCTCCAAAGAAGCATCTCAGCTCCAAGACCTACGTCAAGGATGCCGACACCGGTCTTGTCAACAGTCACGCGGGGACCGGGACGAGCATCTCGAACTTCATTTTGAGGAGGCCGTAGACATGGGTGACAAGAGACTACACAAGATCCCAGACCACGGAAGTGTCAAGTGGGATGTCAGGAACTCAAACAAGTTCCGTGGTGATGTGAAAGAAACGGGCATTGGTTTCATGGGTTACGATTTTGATTCGGCCACGGAGCAGTTTAAGGTCTACTTGCACTATGACCAGCTCTATTACTGGAAGTACGCTGAGGTTTCAAAGCTTGGTAAGGGCTTCATCGACGGCGAGTTCTGGGGCACGCAGTGTCCAAAGTGCGGGGACAAGTTCTTCCCACCGCGGGTCAATTGTTGGAATCTTGACGATGATTTGGCCGTTACGGACTGGATCAAACTCAAACAGGAAGGTGTTGTGCATACCTTCACGATTGCCGGCTGGAGCGGCAAGTCTTCGCTCAAGCGTCTTCCCTTCGTCCTGGCCTACGTTGTCGTTGACGGGTGCAACACAGCCATCGCCAACGAGCTTCGAGGTCTCGCCCCGTGGGACGCCGAGTTCGGAATGCCTGTGAAGGTGGTGTGGAAGCCTCCTGACGAGCGTCAGGGCACAGTCACCGACTGGTGGTTCGAGCCGGCTGACGGCTGGAAGCCTGGACCCATGAATGAAGAGAAGGAGCGCATGAAGCAGCTCTGTGCCCCTGTCTATGAATGGGTCAAGTCGATGAAGTAGATTCGAAGGCAGAAGAGCTGACATTTCGTTTGTCAGCTCTCACTTCTTCTTTTATTCTTCAACTGCTCTTCTTGAAGACTCAATCTCTTCGGGGCCATGGCGGTGCCTGGTTCTGTAATCGACTTTCCATGACCAGAGTTGTCGACCAGTATTGCTGAGGTCTGTTGCAGAGAATGCTTGATGTGCATCAATAGAAACAAAAGAGTGATGATGGCAGATAGATGCGTCTGAGGAATCGCTTATGGCACATGACTTGATTGTAGTTGGATCCGGTCCTGCCGGCTCGACATGCGCGCGGAAGGCAGCAGAGATTGGTCTCGATGTTCTCGTCATCGAGAAGGCCCATCATCCTCGGAGGAAGGCCTGTGGTGGCGGCCTGACGCTGCGTGTCAAGGACTCGCTCGACCTGGATTTCTCACCAGTCGTTGAGCGTGAGCAATGCGGGCAGAACCTATACTCGCCAAAGGGCCTACTCGGGAGCATTCCGAAACCCGACGTCGCAGGCTACACAGTCCGGAGGGAGGACTTCGACTATTTCCTGTTGCAGAAGGCTGAGGCTGCGGGGGCGACCGTTCTGGAGGGTGTTCGCGTGATCGATGTCGTGGAGGAGTCCGACCGGGTCAGCGTGGTCACCGACGGTGAGACTTACTCAGCAGGTTTGGTCATTGGTGCTGATGGAGTCAATAGTACCGTGGCTCGCAAGACTGGGTTGAAGCCTCGATGGAGCGACGATGAGGTCGCGCTGTGCATTGAAGCCTCTGTTCCTATGGACCCGTCCGAGATTCTCAGGACTGTCGGAGACCCCAACGGTACGAAGCGGATCTTTATCGAGATCTACTTCGGATTCATCGAGTACGGCTACGCCTGGGCATTTGCCAAGAAGAGTGAGATGAGTCTGGGAATCGGAGGGCTGATCAGCGAGCTGGATGACCTCAAGGGCCGATGGAAGACATTTGTCTCCTTCTTTGAGAAGACGAAAGATGTGCAGTGCGATCTCTCGCTCCAGACTGCGGCTCGAGTTCCTACAAGTGGCATACTTGAGAAGACCTGCACGAAGCGGGTCATGCTGATCGGCGATGCGGCCGGCATTGTGAGAACAACCACTGCGGAGGGGATATACTATGCAATTGAGTCTGGCAAGATGGCCGCAGAAGTGGCCAAGGATATCCTCTCTGGAACCCCCGGCATCGATACGATGACATATCACAAGAGGGTTTTGGATGCTTTCAGTGGGGACCTGTATGCAGCCCCCCACCCGATATTCAAGAGCATGTCGAAGAAACGAAGGAGCGCATAGACTTCCGTTTCTGCACTCTGTGGCCTGCTTCACCGCTGTCAACCCCTCCCCGACTGCGCCAAGGTTTATCTCTCTTCAGACTGAGCCCGCCGTATGAAGATCACTTGCGAGTCATGTGGTTCTGAGGAATGGAAAGCTGTCATCCATGAAATGAAGTTTGGTCCTGGTGGGATTGTCTACTCTGCCCTGAAGTGTGAGTCCTGTGGTATGGTCTATCCCCTTCAGGAGCTGGCCAAAGGGGCTGGAATGCGGATGAGCAAGGAGACTGTCCGTGCCATGCTCAAACAGGGGTAGTGGACACCGACGTACTGACTGCCCTCTTCGAAGACATTCCGTGGTAAGACATCCACATCAGGAATGCTTAAACGATAGTCAGCTGCAAAACGATTGAGCCAGACAATGGCTCTTGGTTATGCCGACTTACTACAAGCGGGCAGTATTGACTTCCGTGCTGTGAGTGCAGGTGAAGCCAATGAAGATGCAGAGGAGCTCGCACCTTGACGAAGCAAAGAATCTCGTGGATTGACATCGCAAAGGCTATTGGCCTAGCCGGCGTCATAATGGTTCACTCTCTTCCGCGAGACGGCTTCACCAGTATTCTCACAGGCTCCGTGATCCCCGTCTTCTTCATCCTGTACGGAATCGGACATAACAACGAGAAACACCGGGGAAACCTGAAGAAGTACATCACAGCCCGATTTAGAGGTCTGATGATCCCCTACTTTATTCTCACTGCAGTGATGATTCTGCTGTACTGGGTGACCTATCCCGGGATTGATTTTGGTTTCACTCCGCTGGACTTCGTCTTCTGGTCCATCTACGGCAATGGGCCTCCGGGACGAATCACACACCTCTGGTTCCTCCGTGTCATGTTCTTTGCCATCATATTGTTCTCGCTCCTCGACAGGTATCTCTATGACAAGCCCCTGGTGCGATACATCATCCTGCTGGGGTCTCCACAGGTCGCTTTCATGTTGAAGAGTGCATCGGGCGTGCAGTTCCTGCCGTACGCAGTGGACGCGGTCTTTGTGGCACTCTCTTTCATGATGCTTGGCAACGAGCTGCGCAGGTTCCGCCACATGGCCTCTTGGAGCATCAACCCGTCCTTTGATGCAGTGGCAGTGCCCGTTTCTCTGGTTGTGTACACGATTCTCTCGTGGGCGAATGGGTTCGTCAACATTGGCGAGAGCCTCTATGGACAGTGGATATACATCTACTTCATCACAGGCTTTCTGGGAACATACGTGATGTGTGTTCTGTCATACTACATCTCCATCCATAGCCGGCGTCTGACCGCGATTGCCACCAGCTTCAACCGTTATGGGCAGGAAGTGTACGAGATACATCCTCTCATGATCGAGACAAACGTTCAACTGCTTGGTGAGCTCACACTACTGAACGCGATCACAGTGTATCCTGGTACACCTCTCTTCCTGCTCAACCTGCCGATGGCCATTTTCCTGTCATGGTTCATCGGGGCAAAGGTGGTTTCACGCTCATCGATTCTGCGATTTGTCTTTACAGGACGCAGTCTGAAGCCACCGGAGCGAAAACCCTCCGTGCCAATCTCAGTTCCGACGGAGGAGGGCGGCGAGTATGCCACACCTCCAGTGACTAGCACACAGTGAATTAGCCGGATAGTGGTACTCTAAGGGCTTGTGGTTTCCCAATGACAATGCCTAAATGGAGACCGACGCCATCTCGCTGGACAATGAGAAAGAAAGGGGCCGCAGCCGTTGCCGTTGTTGGCGGACTGGCTGTCTTTGCCATCAAGATGCTGTCATTCATTATGTCTAACTCAGTGGCCCTTCTCTCTGATGCACTGGAGTCGATTGTGAACATACTTGCCTCAGTGATGATGCTCCTCTCCGTCTACATCTCTGACAAGCCTGCCGATGAGACCCACAACTACGGACACCAGAAGGTGGAGGACATATCCAGCGGGTTTGAGGGTGTACTCATCTTGGTGGCGGCAGGGTTCATCGCTATCACGGCGCTGGGCAGGTTGTTCGAACCTGTGGCACTTGTTCAGTTGGATCTGGCCATCATCCTCTCTGTCTTGGCCACGGGAATCAACGGGGCTCTGTCGCTCATGTTGTCTCGAACGGCCCGCGCGAGCGGCTCTGCTGCTCTGGAAGGTGATGCCAAACACCTGCTGTCCGACGTCATCTCATCAGTGGGGGTTTGGACTGGACTGATAATCGCACAGGTGACCGGCTGGCTCATGATGGACGCAATCCTCGCTCTTGTCGTGGCTGTTCTCATTACACGGATGGGTGGCAGGATCCTCTATGCTTCCCTTGGTCGGCTCATGGATAGTTCGTGTGTGGAGGAGGAGCGCATTATCAAGGGAGTTATTGACGGACTCACACCTCCAATCATCGAGTACCACGACCTCAAGACTCGAAGGCAGGGGAACAACATTCTTGCTGAAGTCCATTTGACAGTTGAAGATGATCTCAGCGTACGCAAGGCCCATGACATAGTGGACTCATTCGAACAGTCTGTGCTGGCTGAGGCTCCACATGTAATTCTCACTGTGCACGTCGACCCGGCGAGCGAGATGGAAGCACAAAAGCCCGTCGAATGAAAGACATAAACGCGTCTGCTCCATTGTTTCGCCGGTGGAATGATTGGGAATTACTATCAAATACTTGGCACATGCGAGCTTCCAGATAATCGCTGATGGAATGACACTCTACATCGACCCCTCGACGAAGTACACGGGGCTGAAGGATAAAGACTTCACCCAAGTAGATTACATCCTCGTGACACACAAACATGACGACCACTGCGACCCCAAGCTCATCAAGAAGATTCGAAAGCTCGGCCATCCCGTCATCGCTCCTCCCAACTGCAAGGATGCGATAAAGGGAATCATGTGGGACCTGCCCCCGGGACAGTTCATGCAGATAAGCGATGGGCCTCATGTCAGGGCAGTACATGCGTACAATATCACACACACGCGTCCCAATGGAGAACCATATCATCCGAAGGGATTCGGAGTCGGCTACATCATCACAATTGACGGCAAGAAGATCTACCACGCAGGTGATACAGACATCATCCCAGAGATGGACACATTGGGCATGATTGACGTGGCACTTCTTCCCGCTGGGGGGACCTTCACTATGGATCTCGAGGAGGCGGCAGAGGCGACCCGGAGAATTGACCCAGAAGTGGCCATTCCCATGCATCTGAAAGGTGCCGATCCCGCCGGATTCAAGACCAGCGTGGAAGGCAGTAGTTCTGTGAAGGTGGTTCTCCTCAGCGAGAGTGAAGAGTACACACTCGAGTGACAGTGAGAGAATCCTCCCGTTCAGCTCTCACAGACAGTAGTACGGCGTGTCCTACGTCCCTGTTGAAGGTTGGCTGCTCTCTAAGAGAGGAGTCGCTATCATGTGACAGGGCTCATTTTTCAAATATGCTCCCAAGAAAAGTAATAAAGTGAATTCTAGGCGTCCTTCTCAGTTGACCTCCTCCACGGGGGTAGGTCGGCATCATGTAATGCAGGAGTGACAAGAATGGCCATGTCGTTGTGGCGAGAGTCTCTCGATATCTCTCACCTCATCAGTCAGATGACTGATGGATTCATTGTACTGGACAGAGAGCAGCGCATAGTTGAATGCAATGATGCTCTGGCAAGGGTCCTAGGACTCGAGTCTTCTGACATACGCAGCAGGTTCGCCAAGGACTTTGTCGATCCGGATGGTCAGAAGACCTTCTCGCAATGGGTGGAAAGAAGAGGGCCTCACTCCAAGCTCCATCAGTCACTCCGTGGAGCCGGAGGCAAGACCGTTTCTGCCACTCTGTCAAAGGTGAAGCACCCCGATGGCAGCAGTGATGACTTCACCTTCCTTCTTGTCGAGATTAACCTTGACGCAAAGGCAGCCCTACAGATGATTCCCTTCAAGATGGCCATCGATTATGCACCGGCCAAGATACTCACACTGAACTCTCAATTGAAAGTGACTTATGTGAACAATGCTTTTGGTGGGAGTGATCCGAAGTCAATCATCGGCTGTGACTTTGAAAAACTGATTGAGAAGGGCAGTCGGAAGCGGGTTCGAGAGGAGTTGGAGCGAGCACTAAAGCAGAGGACCTCTGTCAGCCTAGAGATTCCCGAGGAAGTGCCCGGTCTCGGTACGACCTGGCATCGTTTGCATGTGGTGCCGTACGACCCGATTGATGGCTCCGTCGGGCTCATTATCACAGCTGAGGATGTGACTGAGACAAAGAACGCTGAGAGTGAGTTGAGGCAGAGTGAGAGTCGAATGAGGCAGATTCTGAATCAGGCCCAGCTGGGCATTGTGATTCTGCAGGGGGAGCCCCTGAAACCTGTCTTTGCGAATCCTGAGGCCGAACGTATTCTAGGATACTCGGCAGACGAGATTCTCAACATGGACTACGCTGAGTTCACAAGCATCCCCCAAGGTGAGTCTCGTTCGTACCAGAGCATCACACGCCTAGTTCAAGGAGAACAGGTAGAGGACAATCTGGAGTTGAGGATCCTCGGAGGTGACGGCGTCGAGAGATGGGTGGAGCGCAGAGTAAGGATTCTTGAGAATGAAGACACTCAGTCGGTGCTCCTGACCTTCTTCGACATCACGAAGACAAAAGCCGCACAACAGCAACTCCTCGCTAGTGAGAGCAAATTCAGAGGTATCTTCGAGTATGCGCATGATGGCATCTCTGTAATCAGTCCCGAAGGGATCGTTGTGGAATGGAATCCTGCTTTGGAACGGATTCTGGAGATTCGTGCTGAGGACGCGATTGGTAAGGACTTCCGCGATATGCTGAGAAGGGTGAAACGCAATGAGGATGTCGGTGAGACTATGTCACATGTGACCAGTGCATATGACAATCTGGTGGAATCTGGACCCGACCTTCTCATGGGAAGGACGGTCGACGGTTCCTTTGTTCATCCCGTGGATGGTTGCCCGCGCTACTTCGAGCAGACCACTGTGAAAGTGCCTTCACCCTCAGGACCAATGTTCTGCACCTTCTTCAGGGACACCACAGTCCGGACCATTCAGGAGACAGCCCTCCGCACGTCTGAAAAGAGATATCGCGCGTTGTTTGAAGAGAACAACGACGGAGTCTTTCTGTTGTCACTGGAAGGAGTGTTCCTTGAGGTGAACGGAAGAGGGGCTGAGATACTTGGCTATGACGATCCACGAGAACTGGCTGGCAAGTCCGCAATTGAAACGATATCTCCTGAGGATAGAGCGGGAATCCTACGAGTGTTTGGGCAAGTCATTGAGGGCATGAGACCTGCACCCTTTGAAAAAACGATTGTGCGCTCGGATGGGAGTCGTGTCTTTGTGGAATTCAATGTTGCCCTTGTACGTGATGATGACGGAACGCCTCTTCACGTTCAGAGTATTATGCGCGACATAACCGAACGAAAACGTGACATGGAGGAGCTTCGCGAGAGTCGTGAGAAGTTTGAACTGGCACTATGGGGCGCAGACCTCGGAGTCTGGGAGTGGAACGCCGAGTATGATATCTATAGTGTTTCCGAACGATGGGCCGAGATACTTGGTTATGATCTCTCAGACATCGAGCCGAACTATTCAACATGGGCACGGCTCATTCATCCTGATGACCTGCCAGAGGTGGAGGCTCGATGGAATGATCACGTTGACGGGAAGACCCCTCTCTACTCCTCAGAGCACAGAATGCTCACAAAGAATGGTGGTTGGAAGTGGGTCTTGGAGCGGGGCCGTGTCTTTGAGTGGAATGACGCCGGAGGAACGCGTCGCGCGACAGGCACCATGCTTGACATTCAGGAGCGGCGTCAGGCCATGGCGCAGTTGGAGACTGAGCGAAAGGTGTATCGGACAATGGCCGAAGTTGCCGTGCATACTTCAGACACAGAAACCCTCGCACTGAAGCTGCTGCTTAATCTTGTTTCATCACTTGGCTTTGACTCGGGTACTCTTCGTTTCTATGATGAAGTGAAGAAAGAACTTGGTACCTCAACCGATGTCGGTCTTGACACGAGCCACCTCACGGACGTGGTTCCATGCAGGACTGAGGAAGACATGGAGAACTCCATGGTGGCGCGAGTCCTGATGACACGTGAGCCTGTCATCGCACCTGACATATACGAGCATCCGATTGCCAAACAACATGTCGATGCATTTGAGAAACTGGGTGTGAAGTCATTGGTCTCTTGGCCCATAATCGGTGATCAGGAGGATCCCCTCGGGGTCGTCAGTCTTGCCTCGCAGAGTCAGACGGACCTGCCAAGTGATGCTGGGGACTTCTATCAGACAATCTTTGGAATCCTGTCTACTGTAATTCAACGCAAGAAGATAGAGGAGGCTCTGCTCATCAGTAGACGACGTTACAGGGAGCTTCTTACGGACATCAGTGAAGGCATGATTGTAACGAATCTGGACAACGACGTTCTCCTGGCGAATGAGGCCTTTGCCAAGATGCTGGGCTATACGTCGGAAGAGATTGTGGGCAAGAACCTCTCTGAGTTTGTCAATCCTGAAGATATCTCCATTCTCGACTCTGACACCAACAAGTGTGCTAGAGGAACAACTGCCTCAACCTATCTCCTGCGACTGAAACGCAAGGACGACGCTGATGTCATTGCGAGGCTCTCAGTGGTTCCTTCTCGTAACGATGCAGGAAATGTCGATGGGACTGTAGCAATCGTGACTGACATCACTGAGCGTGTCCGCAAGGAAGAGGAGGTCCGCCGTCTCAATGAGGACCTCAGTAGACTGGTGGAAGAGAGAACCTCTGAACTGGCTGCTGCCAACAAGGAGTTGGAGGCCTTCGCGTACTCTGTCTCTCATGACCTTCGCGCACCCCTCCGGACCATCGATGGTTTCAGCAATGCACTTCTTGAGGACTATGATGATACGTTGGACGCCACAGGGAAGGACTATCTACACAGAGTGCGACGAGCTGCCAACAGAATGGGTTCGTTGATTGAAGACATGCTTGCTCTATCTCGAGTGACCCGAGCTGACATGGAGCGCACTGATGTTGGCCTCTCACAATTGGTAGACGAGATCATCACTGGTCTCAGGGAGATGGAACCGGATCGGAGTGTAGAGGTGAAGATTCAGGATCGTGTCATGGCGCGTTGTGACCGGCGACTTGTCCAGACGGCACTACAGAACCTTGTGGCCAACGCGTGGAAGTTCACAAGCAAGACCGAAGAGGCAGTAATTGAGTTTGGCTCTACCCGGGTCGACGGCGAGATTACATATTTCGTTCGGGACAACGGTGTTGGGTTCAATATGAAGTATGCCGAAAAACTGTTTAAACCGTTTCAGCGTTTACACAGTGATGAAGAGTTTGAAGGTTCTGGTGTCGGACTCGCCACCGTCTACAGAATCATCAACCGGCATGGTGGTAGAGTGTGGGCCGAGAGCACAGTGGGTGGGGGTTCCACATTCTATTTCACACTATCATGATGTTGAGGTAACAAGATGCCCGGAAAAAAGATCCTATTGGTCGAAGACAACACGGATGACGTACTCCTGACCCTGAGGGCCCTTCAGAGGGCAAACATCCTGAATGAGGTGGTCGTGGCTCGAGATGGTGTCGAAGGTCTGGACTATCTCACCTGCCAGGGGCAGTATGCAACACGTGACAAGAATGACGCGCCTGTTGTTGTGCTGCTCGACCTCAAGATGCCTCGGATGGGAGGACTGGAACTCCTCCAGAAGATGCGTGCGATTGACTCATTGAGACTTCTTCCTGTTGTGATCCTGACCTCTTCAAAGGAAGAACGAGACATCTGTGAGAGTTATAATCTCGGGGCCAACTCGTACATCCAAAAGCCCGTTGATTTCGACCAGTTCGTTCAGGCAATACGAACTCTGGGTTTGTACTGGCTGGTATTGAATGTCAGTCCACAGGGAGGGTGTGACACTGGTGGATGACCCCGTGCGAATCCTCGTAGTTGAGGACTCGGCAGATGATGTGGTCTTGCTGGAGCGAGTGATCTCTAAGGGGGGCCTGCACGCTCATCTCGAACAGGTGTCAACAGCAGAGGAGATGGTTCACGCCCTCAATTCCAACGAGTGGAGGGTCGTACTCTGTGACTACTCTATGCCCACCTTCACTGTTGAGGACGCAATGGGTATCTTGAAGGACCGCGGACTCGACCTCCCCTTCATCATCGTTTCAGGTACTATCTCTGATGAGGCAGCTGTACGCATGATGAAAGCGGGGGCACACGACTATCTGACAAAGAACAACCTGAGCCGACTTGTTCCAGCCATCGAGCGAGAGATGAAGGAGGCGGAGACTCGTCGAAAGCAAAAGGATGCAGAGATGGCCCTAGTAGAGTCTGAGAGGCGTCACAGGACGCTCGTTGAGTCCATCCCTGACACCATTCTCGTACTGGAATCCGACCTTGTGGTCTCCGAGTATCACTCCAGCCATGCGATGGATCCTGACTGCGCGACGTCACAGCACGGCGGCAAGAGCATCCGCGAACTCGTGCCCAATGTTGCATTTGAGAAGATCGTGGAGGCTCAGAAGCGTGTTCTGAAGACCGGTCGATCTGTCACCTTCGAGTACTCTCAGGACTGTTCGGGATCACACAAGTGGTTCTCGGCGAAGATAAGTCGTCATCTGGATGGAGAACGGATTGTCGTTCTTATCCGTGATGTCACCGATCTCAAGTTTGCAGAAGAGGCGGCCCGCGCGGCCCATAGTGTGGCCATGTTATATCAAGACATAACCGGGCACGATATCAGAAATGCCCTCCAGGCCATAGTCATTGCATCAGACTTGCTCTACAGCGAGGAGCCCGACCCAAGCAAGAGGAGTCTCATCGACCACATGAACGCATCCGTGGCGCACTGCAGTGAACTCATATCTGCAGTACAATCGACTGCTGACCTCCTCATCACGCCGCTGGAGCCGACCTCGCTTGACTTCACTCTCAAGGGATGCCTTACCCTCTTCGGAGAGCAACACCCTGATGTGCAGCTGGAGACCAGTCTTGAAATCTCTCATGCCATCATCAATGCGGACCGATACCTGAACAACCTCATAATGAACCTCCTCTCAAACGCAATCAAGTACAATTCAAAGCAACCCCGGCGCATATGGGCACGACTGTGGATTGATGGGAAATGGTACAAGATTGCCATCTCTGACAATGGACCCGGAATAACTGATGACATGAAGAAGAACCTGTTGGACCCTGAACGTCGTGCGGGTGGGGTCGGCATTCATCAGTGTGTTCAAATCGCGTCAAAGTACGGAGGGAGTCTTGCTATCATGGACCGAGTAGATGGAGACTACTCCCAGGGTGCAATGTTTGTGGTTTCACTGCCGAAGCCCCCCTTACTTCCGCAGTCCTAGCGGACTATCTTGACTCAGGTCTTGGCAGTGGCTCCCTCTTGTGCTGCGATCTGAGATAGAGGGACCTCACGCGGTCCACCTTGGCCTTGTCAAATCCCATCTCCTCTAGGCCATTCCAATCGACGCCCCTCTCAAATCTGAGATAAAGCATCTTGTCTATCTCATCATAGAGAACACCCAGCTCACCTTCATCAGTCTGCCCCTCCCACAATCCTGCGGAGGGAGGCTTCTCAATGATGGCCCTTGGAATGCCCATGTACTCGGAGAGCTGTTGCACATTCACCTTGTAGAGATTAGCTATTGGAAGGAGGTCCACTCCTCCATCACCATACTTTGTGAAGTAACCTGTGAGGATCTCTGTCTTGTTTCCAGTACCGATGACTAGCATACCCCTCTGATTTGCCCTCGCGTAGCACACGGCCATCCTCATCCGGGCCGCCAGATTGCCTCGAGAAACCCTATCAAGCCCAAGCGGTTCGAACGCCTTGATCACCGGCTCGAGTTCGAAGAGTTCTGCTTCCACACCGAGTCTGTCGGCAAGGTTTCTGGCATCCGCCAGGTTCTTCGCGTCGTCCTCCGCCCTCACTGGGAGGAACTCAACTAGTACTCTCTCCGGACCGAGCGCCTCAACTGCCAGACTACAGACCAGTGCAGAGTCGATTCCCCCACTCAGTCCCATCACGACTCCCTTCGCCTTCGCTGTCCTCACATAGTCACTAATGAAATCCACAATTCTCGTCTTTGCTTCCTCAAGGTCTGTGAGCTTCAATCCGTCTGGCCAATTCACTGCTGATCACCGATGTATCTTCAGGAGCATCAGGGTTTTTGTACATTGCTAGAGAGCTCACTTGATGGGTGCTTTGTGGTGCAGGCCTCTGCGACATCTGACTACTTCAGCTGCGGGAGGTCTATCTGTGCCTGGTACTTGTGGCCACACTCGCACTCGAGATTGACAGTCCACTTCTTTGGAACTGGTACTTTGAAGTCCTTGATATGGTCTTTCAGACTATCTCTTATCCCTGATATGAGATCAACATAGACTTGGGAGAGGCTTATCATCTCAGTAGGGAAATCGAGGTCTGCGAGGAAGTAGCGCAATGACTTCTTGCACTTCGGACACGCTGTTGTGAGGAGGTGCGTCACATCTCCGCATTGGCTGCACTTCACCTGCTGCCTGTCAATCTTCGGTGCCTCAGAGATCTTCAGCTTCAGGTCGTTCTGATGTCCACATACGTAACAGAAGTACTTCAAAGGGAGCTTTGGCATATTCACACCTTCGTCTGAAGATGAACCCCGAAGTATCTAAACGTATAGTGTATCTCTCAGGCTCTCTATGTAGTGACCTTGGCGTGGTCTTGTTTCACTGAACTGAAATCGGTCACAAGTGTGATCTTGCGTGCAACGATGATCTTTGTGTTGCCCAGCTCCTCAGCTTGGACTATGACTTTGCTCCCCACGTCGAGGGTATCGTACTGTGTGTATGAATCAACCTTCAATCTCACATGTTTCCCATCGAGTCTTTCAATTCCGACAAATCCGTAGAGTATCTCTTTCTTTCCAAAGGTTCCCAATGTTGCAGAAACCAATGTGCCTTCTATCTCAAACATTCTGTTATCACTGCAAGTAACCATTGCTAAAGCCGAGATAAGGATATGCATATGTCTGTCAATCTCGAACTCGGACGAGACCCCTCTTGTATCTCTCAACATTCTCAACGTATGAGTTGACGTACACATCGATGGCTCTTCTCGCGGGGTCTCCGGCCTTCAGTTCTTTCATCAACTTGGCAGGTACTCCCGCATACACTTTGAATGGCTCCGTCACGGTTCGATTGTGAAGGAGGGCTGAGTTGGCAATCAGTGCCCCCTCCGCGACCCTGCTGCCCAGCATGAGAACAGCCCCCATTCCGATGGCTGCGTTGTCACCGATGCTCTCCGCATGTATGGTTGCATTGTGACCGATGTTGACTCTGGTGCCGATTCTCGTAGTGAATCTGGGGTCCGAGTGGACCACAGTCCCATCCTGAAGATTTGTCTCATCGCCAATCTCAATGGGTCCTCTGTCTCCGCGGATCGAGACCATCGGCGCAACAAAGACTCGCTCCCCGATTCTCACGTCACCAATCACTGAGGCCTGTGGATGAACAAACGCACTCTCGGCAATCACCGGCTTCTTTCCATCGATTGAGTATATTGTCATTGTGTGTCACACGTTCCTTGGAGTCCTCTGTAGAAGGTCTAATCTGTTCCCCAATCAGCGGACGGGCTGACGGTTGGTGATAATGGAGTGTACGGAAAAACCTTCCCTCCCCCTCTCAACAGAGTTAAATCCAGATCCATCATCAACTACGGCGAGTGTGATCTCATGGAAGGGGATGAAGATATTCCTCCTACCTCCATTGTCATCTATGGAGGAAAGAAGACCGAGGTCGCCAGGGCGCTGGAGGACGATCTTGGCATCACAAAAGATGGCTACTACCATACCTGGATGAGCCTGGGTGTGTTGAAGCGTCTAGGCTTTCTCTTTGCAGGCGGTGTTGAGAGCGCTGGTGGCCTGTTTGAGATTGTCTGCATGTTTGCTGTCCTTGCAATAGTTGTCGGCATGGTGTTCGCATGGCAATTTGGGCCATTCGCCGTCACAGTCCTAGTCCTTGCTCTCCTGAGCGGAGGTGATGCATTCAAGTTCGTGAAGTCAACCTATGTTACAGTACCTTTAGAGGACCTTGATCCCAAACAGGTGGCAGACTTCACGACTGAGCAGATGATGATTGGCCGCTATGTCGGCGTCAAGGGTGATACACAGAACGCAGATGTGAGAACAGCGGCTCGTGCAACTTACTTCTTCAAGAGAGGTATTCAGATGTCGCTGGTGGTGGCGACAGTGTTCCTTGTTATTGAGCTGGTCTGTTGGTTGACGACGGGACACTGGCTCTCAGGATTGGACCCTGTGAACAGACCGCTAGAGTTGCCCATCTTGATATTCTTCGGAGTACTCTTCCTCGGAGGCGTCATCATAATGGACGCAGGTGTTCTTTTGCGGTTTCGGACCGCGCGGAGGCTGAGGCGTCAGGCACGAGTGGTCAGCTAAATAACGTCAAACACGATGGCCCAGAAGTCGCGCTCAGACACTCCTGTCTGGAGAGATTTCATCTCATCCTTTATCCTGTCAAACGACTCCTTGGACTGCTGCTTCTTGATGGCCTCGTGGGTCCGCTTTACTCGTTCAGCTATCTCCTTGGCCTGTTCCGGAGTCGCCCTGACTCCACCCATCTTCAACATGTACTCGACAAAGTGTCTTCCTACGAACTTTCCGAGATGGAACGTACGCTTCCTTCCGACAAGCATGGGACTGATCGGCTCGTAGGTCATGGAGTGCGTGAGCTGTCCGTGTGAGTGGATTCCGCTGGAGTGTGTGAAAGCGTTGTCTCCGGTGATTGCCTTGTGGAGTGGGAGTGGCACCACGAAGTGACGCTCCACGAGCTTGGCCAGAGCATAGATCTTCTCGGTTTCTATTCCGGTCTCGATGTTGTACAACTGGTCGAGTGCCATCACGACCTCCTCAAAGGCCGCATTCCCGGCTCGCTCTCCGTATGCGTTCACACAGACCTGTGGGTAGGTCACTCCCTCTTCAATGGCTGCAAGAGTATTGGCCGTGGCAAGACCAAAGTCATCATGGCAATGGACTGCCAGTGGGGTCTTGTACTTGTTACTCGACCATAGTCTCTCCTTCACTTCGCGTACAATGTACTTCATTACCTCTGGCCTGACAAAGCCCACGGTGTCAGCGATACAGATCTTGCTGGCACCAGCATCGATTGCAGTCTTGTACGCCTGGCATAGGAAATCCATGTCGCTCCTCGTGGAGTCCTCCGCGATGTAGTCGATCACGAGACCGTGGTCCCTCCCGTATTCCACACACTCTGTGAGCCTCTCAAGCATCTGCTCGCGGCTCATCCTCAGCTGATACTTCAACCTGAAGTCAGAAGTGGCGATGAAGATGGGAACCTCCTTCACATCAGCCTCGATACATGCATCGATGTCAGCTCTGATCGCTCTGGCAGGAGCTGCAACGATGGCTCTTGAGAGCCCCTCACAGGCGATTGTGGCCACTGCCTTTTTCTCGGCCTCGCTCACAGCTGGGAATCCGACAGCGACGATGGCCGTGCCAATCTCATCCAGCATCTTGGCAATCTCGATCTTCTCGTCGATAGTGAGAGCGACACCGGGAGTCTGTTCTCCGTCTCTGAGCGTCTCGTCCCAGATGTGGACCTTCTTCGGAAGTCCATTGGGTTTCGTGCTCAGTATCTTGTTGTAGTTGACTGCCAATCCGGCCTTCTCTAGAGTTTCCATGAGCCTTGCCAGCTCCCTGCTCTGTTGACTCAGGCGTCCACCTTACTCATTTGAATAAGTAGCGACCTGTTTCCGCAAGATTCTCTAGGCTCGCCTCAAGCATATCTATCTGTTTGTTGTACTCTTCGGCACTCAACTTGCCTGCATCAAGAGCCTTCTTCGCCTTCCCCTTCTTGTATTCCACCTTGCTCTTCTCGATGTGCAGAAGGCGCAAGGATGACTCAACGACGGGTTGAGCTCCGGTCTTCTCACCAATGCCTTCAAGGAGTGGTCTCCAGCATATCTCTTCGATATGAAACGAGAACTCGAGACCTCGCTCTAGAATGCGGTTCCAGATGGGGCAACTGCGAACGGTGATCTCTGGACCCTTCACTTCGACATCCAGTCCTATTGCAGTCAGTACTTGCCCCGCGACGGATGCTGCGGCATCTGGGCCCTTTCCTCCGAGTTTCTCAGCGGCCTCCATGCCCATCTGTCTGAAGCCGTTCGAATAACCCTCATACATCGAGAGCGGTCCGGTGTTGTCCCTTAGGCCCCACCATAGTCCATCGATGAAGGCGACGAATCCATCTCTCAGTATCTCAAGGCTCATTGCTTTCCCTCCTTCTCTGCAAACGGGACTCCCCACTTGTTCAGGAATGCAATCTCCTCCGGACCTTGCCGTGGCGGTCCAAGAGTCCTCTCTGCAAGTGGATATCCTAGAGTCAGACAGAGGATTGGAACCCAGTGCGGGTATGGAATCCCCAGGAGTTCTGAGATCTCACCCACGTCATCAAAGTGGTCCAGCTGGACCGAAGAGACGCAGCTTCCGATTCCGAGTGATGCCGCAGCCAAGGCCATGTTCTGCATCATCATCGATCCTGCAATCACTGCGTGTCTAGGACTTGACCAACCGTACACCCCTCCTGTCCCTCGAAGTGTCGGCTGAGAGTTGCCCACATGGGTCTGGTCCACAGCCAGCACGAGCAAGACGGGAGCTCCGTGGGTCTCGGGTCTGCCCTTGATGTACTCGAATCTCCTTCCGGTGATGAGGATGTCGATGGTCCGTTCCAGGCTTGCCTTTGACCTGATGTAGCTGAGCCTTCGCTCCAACTCCTCTCGAGGTGTTGCCCGACCGAACAGCTCGATTGTCCTGTCGACAGCCTTCTGTCCAATGAACTCCTTTATCTTCTCGTCACGGACTACTATGATTCTCCAAGGCTGCTGGTTCTCGGCACTGGGCGCATAGCCACCCGCCTCAATGATCTTGTAGACAATCTCATCGGGCACGTCCTTCTCCGTCTGGTAGTCGCGGATTGCACGCCGACTCTTGATTGTCTTCAGGGTCTCATTGTCTTCCAAAGTGATTATCTCCGGCCAATGATGTCTTGGCGGGCCTAATTCTGACTTAAGTAGATAACTCATGACCAAGAAATAAGAAACATGGCTGCGCAAGCTCGCCCTGCACAGCCAGCGATGATCTACAGTAGTGGGGCGTTATTCCCGTCGTACTTCACGTGGAACCCAGTGTCCAGATTGACGCTCTCCTTGAGGATGTTATTGCCTGCAACAAGGCGCTGAATCTGGTTTGTGCCCTCGTATATCTGAAGGAGCTTTGCATCCCTCATGAGTTTCTCGGCCGGGTACTCGTGGATGTATCCATAGCCTCCCATGATCTGAACCGCGTCGATGGCGTTTTGCATCGCTGCATCAGAAGCGAAGAATTTCGCGAAGGCCGAGTGCTTGGAGACTCTCTCGCCTCGGTCCGCGAGCCACGCGGCGTACCGGGTCTGCCATCTGGAAACAGCGGCCCGAGCTCCCATGTCTGCAAGCATGAAGCTAATGCCTTGGAATCTACCCACCGTCTGACCAAACTGATGGCGGATGTTTGCGAATCTGGCAGCCTCATCGACCGCGCGCTGTGCGACTCCAGTGGCGATGGCGGCGATCCCCGCTCTTGTCTTGTCGAGGGTCATCATGGCAATCTTGAAGCCGTCACCCTCTTTTCCTACGAGGCACTCCTTTGGAACTCTGGCATCCTCGAAAATCACTTCGCTTTGTACCGAGTTCAACTGGCCAACTTTGTTCTCAATGTGGCCTATCTTCACGTTCTTGCTCTTGGGCACCATGAAGACGGAGAGGCCCTTGTGCTTGAGCTCCGGTTGGGTGGATGCAAACACCGTGAATAGCGAGGCGACGGGGGCATTGGTGATCCAGCACTTGACACCGTTGAGGATGTATTCATCCCCATCGCGCACGGCTTTGGTGGTCATTCCTGCGACATCGGAACCTGCCCTTCTCTCAGTCAGGCAGAAGGCTCCAAACTGAGCTTCCTTTCCAGTGATCAGAGGCTCCACATAGGTCTGTAGCTGCTCAGTGGTAGCACCAATGACTAGAGGCGCGAAGGCAAGGTTGTTGCACATTATCGATGTCGCCAAGCCTGCACAGCCA
>Ga0164310_10000023_pt1 | contig 82556 bp, 96 predicted proteins | sample GuaBasSedimGuay1_FD_121795 | JGI IMG/M metagenome (GOLD analysis project Ga0164310, IMG submission 121795) | Subseafloor sediment microbial communities from Guaymas Basin, Gulf of California, Mexico - Guay1, Core 4569-9, 0-3 cm | ecosystem: Environmental > Aquatic > Marine > Hydrothermal vents... | reverse complement strand
TGAAGCTTATTGGCAGCAGGCCAGTATCATTAAGCTCCTTAACATAGCTGTTCGCCAGAGGCCCTCCAATCAGGATCAGGTGCTTCTCGCTCTTGGCACGCTCAGCATCAGGACTACCAGCTATGTAGAAGGCCGGCGCCTTGACATAGCTGAATACGTCTTCTCCGTCGAATATTGAGTCCTTCTCCTCCGCCGGGGTTATGTCCTGCATCGTAGTCATGTCATACTTCGTCGTACCTGTGTACTCCTCGCTCTCTATGAATCTGTCAAATATTCCGCCAAAGACACCAGTCACATCGGCTCCGATTATGCTTGACAGCTCGAAATACTCTGTTACCATTAGATAATCTTCAAGGTATAGTATGTTGTCCCACAGGTTGGAATCCCAGTAAAAGTCTACCTGGTATATATCCATTTTTGCTATAAACATCCATGGTAGATCTACAGTTCTAACTCTATAGATTGCCTTAGTCATGTTATGTACGTTTCCATACTTGTCAACCCATGTAAACTTCTTAAATGCGTATTTCTCCCCAGCTATGATCTTTGTCTCGTTTTCAAGCCATATATCCCATGTCATGTTTTTTATGTAGAAGCATGGAAAATCGGGATATACAACTTTAAGGTTGTATGGTGAGATCCAGACCCATCTGTAAGTCATGTACCTGTCCGGTGAAGATGCCTTGACGAACGTGTCTATTCTCGCAATGTCTCCACCGCATAACCAGTCGGGGGGTATGGTATACCACCATAATAGGTTTGCTGAAAGGTCCACGTAATCGTACTCATCATGGCCCGCCATGGGTGTTTCGTCGCAGGCTTGAATTATGTCCTTGTCATCTACATGGTATACAACTACATGCTTAGGGAATGGTGCACTCCAGACCTCTACATATGCGCAGCTCGAGTCGGGACATACTTTACTAACATGTATGTGTAGTAGTGATGAGAATGGGAAGGCACATGAAGATAAGTATGTGAATGTTACGTTGTATATTGTACTAATGTTCTGAATCCAACAGTCTATGATGTTTCCGGCAGAGTCTTTAAGGGCGAACGCCACGGTATGGTTTCTTGATGTTAAGTTTGTAAAGTCCCATGAGGCTACATGTATCCCCGTTACTTCCAGGGTAACCCCCCATGCCCAGGGTATTTCAACCGGCTCGTTTACTATGAAAATCTGCTCGCCCATGTTGAATTCAAAGGACACTTTGTGATGGCCCACATTATAGTGGTAGTGATTTGGTCTCCAGGAGCCGCAGGACCATTCCCTGTATAGGTAGAAGTAGTATTCTGGTACAAACCAGTCGGAGCAACTATATGTGTAGTAGGTTCTACATCCAAGCCTGTAGGTGAAGTATTCTATGTAGGGTATTGGGCATAGGCATGGGTCTACAGGGGTTACACCGTACTCGTTTACCCATATTGTCCAGCCGGGCTCTCTATAGATTGAGGGGAGATAGAATGTTGAGTTTAACTCAAATGCTGGAGGGGGATATGACCCACCCCACGAAGCATAGTAGTCCGTAAAGTCGATAACAGGTGCATACTCGAGGTAGCGGTCAATATAGTCATATTCGTAGAGTGTGATGTTTAGGTCAACCTTGTGCAGCTGGAATGGCTCAGGCGGATATGCTGCATGGCTGATGTAGAGGTGGGATCCTATTTTTAGACCTATCATGCCTGCGCCTAGGACATCTGAGGCTGCTGCTGTTTCTCCAAGGATTATTGCAATCTCGTTTTCCCCGTCAAGGTCGTAGTCTATCTTGCCGTCCTGTACGAATGGCGCTGGGAAGTCTGTAAGCCGTGGAAAGGCTTCTACCTTCGGTATCCTCACTAAGAGGATGAGTAGGGATAGTAGCAGAATGGATGCTAACTTTCTCTTTTTCATTTCACCTCCTCAATGTGTAACATTCGTTTTTTAAAGCTATTTTGTTTTGCAACATTTCACGAATCTTTTATTTCACCAGTTCTTTCATGCAATAAGCTCTTATGAGTAGTTTATGTTTCACATACCCTTTTAAAGGAAACAGGAATTTGTTCGGGCTTAATTAATAGTAACACATAAGAAAGGTAGTGTAGCACCTGAGTGCGCCTTGGTTCCTGTTAATTTTTATATAAGGCTGAAGATGTTTAAGGTAGAAAGGGTTAGGAGCAGTGAGTATGGCTGAGAGATGTCCGGTTTGTGGGCTTCCCAAAGACTTGTGTATATGCGGTGAGATAACAAAGGAGCAACAAATAGTTAGAATAAGAACTGAGAGGAGAAGGTGGGGAAAAGAGGTTACCTTGATTGAGGGTTTGAACCCTTCAGGGCTGGATCTCAAGAAGTTCATCACGGATCTGAAAACAAAGCTTGCATGCGGTGGATCATTTAAAGATGGTGTCATTATTCTCCAGGGTAATCATAAATTAAGGGTAAAGAAGCTACTGATTGAATGGGGGATTCCGGAGGATAGCATCGAGTTAGAGTAGGCTTCTATCTCCTCCTCTGATCCAATATAGGTTTAACCTTTTCCAGTAATTCCTTGAACCTGTTCCTGACGGTTACCTCGGTTACACCTGCGACCCCAGCTAGTTCCCTTTGGGTCTTGTGGATTCCTGCCTCTTGACAGGCCAGGTACACCGCTGCAGCGGCTACGCCACACGGCTCCTTGCCCATTGTTACTCCAACCTCCTTGGCCACTTTTAAGATTTGGAGGCTTCTTGCAACCAGCTTATCGGGGAGCTCAAGCTTTGACGCTATCCTAGATACGTAGTCTGTAGGTCTTGGGGGCGGTATCTGTATTCCTATCTCCTTAAAGAGGAATCTTAGGCTTCTTCCAACTTCTTTCTCTTTCATCTTAAAATGTTCTGCAACTTCTCTAAGGTTTCTGGGTGTATGGGTTCTTCTGCAGGCCGCGTATACAACTGCTGCCAACATTGAGTCCATGCTTCTACCCTTAACAAGGCCCTTAGCGGATGCCTTCCTGTACAGAATCGCGGCGTCTTGGTATACCGCGGGTGGGAGGTTTAGCTTTACAGCAGCCCTTCTGAGTTTTTTAAGGGCTATCCTAAGGGCTTTTTCCCTTGAAACACCGCTTGTGACTCTTCTCTGGGCCCTCTTAAGTTTTTCTGTTATTTTTTTCGACTCTCCCCCCGAAATTATAGAGGTGTCAAGTCCATAGTTTATCCGTGTAGGAGTTATTGCTATTCCTACATGAGCTCTTGACTGGTATTCTTCGTTGCTAAAGGCTCTCCAGTCTTTGCCAACATCGACCATTCTCTCGCTAATTATCCTTCCACACTCTACGCAGATGAGTTCTCCGGTGTCAGGGTCGCTTGCTATATCGCTGCTCCCACAGGTGGGACAGCGAATATGTTTTTTAAGGTTTTCGACTAATTTAATAACACCTCCAAGTAGAATAGAATTTTAACCCTTACTTAAATTTTACCGTAACCCTACGTGAAGAGCTGCCAAAGCAGGATTGAAACGGAAGCTCCAGTAACGCTCATGATAAGATTGACTACATGGTTATTAACCTTTGTTGACCCTCTAACAAGGACTGCCTTTTTGCCGCAGTGATACTCCCTTTCGGTGAGTTTCCCACACTGGGTACAACGGTATATCGCCTGTATGCTACCACCGACAATGCTGTCTATTATGCTCCCGGCTGCCCCAGCCGACATTATGATAGGTATATGCTCTGGTCTCGCCACATTTAAAAGAACAGCAAGGATTCCTATTAGTAACGGGCTTAAAAACGATGTTAGTATCCCTAGTGGAGAAACCCCGCCGGGCGTGCCAGGTGGTACTTTCTTCTTGAGTTTAGTAATTAGTCTTGGAGGTGATGGATTAAGGACTCCAATTTCATTGCTTAGAGTGTCTGATAAGCCTGCCGAGACTGATCCCATATAAGCTAGCAGATATATTTCCTTTTTGGACATGAACTCGAGGGAAGCTGCAACAAGAGGTATCAAGCCGTTGGCAAATACGTTACTCCATCTTCTAGCCCCCCCTTTAAACTCTGCAACGCCTCTTCTTAGTTTTTCTTTATACTTGTAGTGTGTGAAAAAGCCTGCTGTAAGGTGAAATGCCAGGATAAGAACGTACAGCTCCCATCCTCCCAAGGTGAAAATGCCTACTCCGACTATCATCCCAGCTATTAGGCCTGAACTGTCAACCAGTTTCTTTCTATAACTTAGGAGCCCTATTAAGAGGCATACTATTGTCCCTACTACCAGTCTTGCTATGACGTTCAATTCCGGTCACCCTTATAGCTAGGTTAATGCTTAAAACTGTTACGTCAAGGTTTACCTTCCTTACACCACGACATTAAGATGTCTCTGAGAAATGATATCGCATCATCAAGAGCCTTTTCAGGAGTTCCAGGGATGACGGGGGAAGCTTCTGCAGTTACAAGGTAGTAGTCACGATCAGGATACTTGGTAAGATGGAGTTTAACTACGACTTCATGGTGTTTAGCGCCATAAATTCTCTTATACTTGTATGATAGTGTTATTATGGTTTTATCGTCTTCCGTATACTTCTTCCTCTCAATTTCGCTTACACTCTGGGTGTAGCCTCTATAGCTTGATAGCTCCGATTCTATAAATCCTAAGAAAAACTCTTCATCAATCAGCGGTACTCTAACAGGCATGGAGTAAGTTCTAACTCCGTACGCTTTAAACCTAGCTCTGACATCGGTTTTCACCTTTTTCCGCATCCTTGAAGGGACTATTTTAAGAGAGGCTGTAACAGCGAACTTGGCAGAGGCTAGTGTGGAAACAGCCAGTGAAAGGAAGACGGCTATTATAGGCCAGTACCACTCAACTTTCTCCCTTACAAGTAGTGTTGAGCTGAAAGCTACCATCCCCCTGTAAATTACTAGCCCTACGAAGTAGCCTAGAAATCCACCTATCATACTTGTCATTATCGACTCCATCATAAATATTGTAGATATGTACCTCGGATTCAATCCTAGATTGGAGAGTAATCTGGCTTCATTCATTCTTTCATACACGGTATTTATGGTTACAGCGGCTACATTAGATATTACTATTAACATCGGGATTAGAAGGGGACCTAATCCTCTAATTTCAAGTTTTTCACCTATATAGTAGAGTTTAACCGTTCCATCATGATGCAAGTAAACGTTATACATTCTCATGGATGCAAGCTTGTAAGACAGCTTGGACAATGTTTCATAGTTGGAAAAAACATATATACCGGAGGTTTTTAGCGGGATAGATTCGATAAGTGCCTCGCATGATTGAGTGCTGACTATTATTGTCTCTTTCGGTTTACATCTTTCTCCGTTGTTCGGATCCTTAACTGGTAAGAATAAAGTTCCGTCAGGATCCACAACTGACTTAAGTTCAGTGTCACTTACAACTAGCCGAACCGTCAGGTTTAACGCCCATATGGCACCCCCGGGCTCCCGTGCATAGACCTGGACAATGTCGCCAACTTCTACCCCCATTGTCTTGCTTAGTTTTTCAGAAATGATGATCCAGTCTTCCATCTCAGACTTAGCGCTGAATAGAATCTCGGCTATCCTATTTGACAGCCCTATAACACCGTAGATGCCAGCAGTTCTTCCGTTGGACTTTATTTCCACTTGTTCCGCAGGGTAAGTTGGAAAAGTCTCCATTTTAACGTGGAATTCCGCTGTTTTATAATACTTCCTCAACCAGTTTGTTTCCTCCAGAGGTATTGGGCTAGAATCAAACATCTGCGAAGGTACTACGAGGTACGCCATATTGTCTATGTATTGTATGTCTAAGTTCTCGGTTTTAACCCCGTAGACGACAGAAAACGAGGTCATATCCGTAAACGCTGCAGCCAATATCGCTATGCTTAGTATTGTAAAGAATGCCCTTATCTTCCTCCTCTTAAGATTTCTTACAGCTAACGATGAGAAAACAGTTATTAGATCCTTAAAGGAAACCAACCCTTCAACCTTAAGTTCTCTTGCAAGCCTGTTGGGGAGCTTGAAGAGGAGGTAGTAAATGGCTACCATGGATAATAGCAAGGATATCACGTATAAGTGAGGCACTATGAATCTAGTACCCGGGAAGAAAATGTACAACAATATCGACATCGAAATTGACAATAAGATATACGCCTGGGCAAGCCTTTTCCTCTTCTCCTCATAAATAAAGTATGAGAATAATACTGAGAATAAAGATACATACACAGGCAGAGCTAACGCGCTGGATCTTGCTTTTATCCTCATTAACTCTATTCTTCTAGGTATTTCCCAGCTCGCAATATGATAAGCTTCATAGATGGGCTCCTTGTACTCGAGGAACGAAAGGTTTCTCGACATTGCAACCTTTGAGAGAAGCCTTTCAGCCTCATTTAGCCGTTCTTTTTCAACAGCTAGGTAAAAACCGATATTCTCCATAGATGAAATTAAAGATCTGGTTTTAGAGATGGAATCTTCCGCTCTTTTTATATTCCAGGAGATCATAATGTGCTCTAAATTTATCGTCAGTCTTTCCCCTTGATTTACTCTGAAGCTCCCGCCTGATTCATCTCGTATTTCTATTTCATAGGATGTAAAGAAACTACCGACTGAGATATTTAGGTATAAGAGATCCGCCCTTAATTCAACGTTTCCACATGGAACCAACACTGTTCTTTTATCAAAATCTATATATCTTATCTCATCTCCTCCTTCATATTTGTAGGGCGGGTTTCCAAAAGTTTTGACTGTATAAAATTCCCCCAGGTCTATTGATGTATTTATTGTAAAGGCGTAGTAATCAGGAAATCCAGCTCCAACATCCCAGAGAACCCCTTCCAAAAATATAGATCCACCCGGAATTATTGGTATTGTAACGTTTCCGGAGCCAGCCTTGTAAATGGTTTTTGATCTAATAAGCGGGGAGTCAAACCCGGAAGTCGATGACGAGTCGTAATATGAATATATGTAATACTCACCTGGTTCCACAGGGATTTCAAAATCTCCGTTCTTATCTGAGACTCCTTGATATTTTCTTAGATTCTCCGAATTCAGAAGAATAATAGTGACATTTGAAACAGGCTTTCCCGAACAAAAGTCTATCGTCTTACCTGATATTGTCGGGATACTCCGGGATTCTATTGTCAAGCTATTAAAGGTTAGAGCCAAGATTAGTATTATTGGAACCCTAACATTCATTGAGTATTACTATGAGGTGGTTATAATTTTAAATCATGATCTACAATTATAGAGGAGAATGAAACCATCTGAGAAACAGGTAAAACTGTTAGAAGCCTTTAGAAGACTTAGATTTCTGGTAAGAACTGGGTCTCTCTTGATAGTAGAGGGAGCTAAAGACAAAACAGCTTTGGAAAGCCTTGGGGTAGAGGGAAGATACATGTATGCATCTGCGTTTATTAGCAAAGTTATGAATGATGGGGAAAAGGCTTTAGGATCCTGGAGATCATTTATTATTCTAACAGATTTCGATCAGGAGGGGGGAAAACTCCACTCCACCATTAAGACTCTAATAACACAATATGGAGGACACGTTGATGAAACGGTCAGAAGTATGTTAGCTCTCATTGAGGGTTTTCCAAGGCAGATTCAAGGAGTGGCGCACTGGATTGAAAGGAATTTCTGCGACATTGAAAGGTTTAGCATGATGGTGAAGAATGAAGGAGGCTATTAAAATATATATTCTTCATTACGGGGAATGCGACCCCAAAAAGTGTACCGGAAAAAAGATGGAGAGAATGGGCTTTGGAATCGTAGTTAGAAACTCTAAACATGTTCCTCGCGGGATTGTTCTTAACCCGTTTTCAAAAATTGCCCTTAGCAGAGCAGACAAAGAAGTAGCTGTTAAGAGAGGGCTAGTTGTTGTGGACGCGTCTTGGGCAAAGCTTAAGTCCGGGAAGTTTCCCAGAGGCGTTCAGAGATCATTGCCGTTCCTTATCGCAGCTAACCCTATCAACTTTGGTAAACCAGCTAAACTTTCTAGTTTGGAGGCTACCGTGGCGGCATTATATATAATGGGTTTTAAAACGTTGGCTATGAAGCTTGCCTCAATATTTAAGTGGGGCATCGTTTTTGTCAATATGAATAAGGACTATCTAGAAGCTTACTCCCGCGCTGAGAATAGCCATGAGGTTATCGAGCTCCAAAAGAAATTTATTCTTCAACTTTGACCTCCTTGGGCAGCTTATCCCCATATTTTCTTAGGAATTCCCTTTCTACTTTGATATTCCTCTGTACGGCTTTGAACAGTATGGGTATTCCCTCAAGTATAGGGTACCATCTTTTACATTCTTCACATAAGAGGAGCCCTACATTTATCTCATACGTCTGGCATTCTTCACATGTAGAGATGTCGATCTCTGCTAAGTTGTTACTTAAACCATAAAAGGCGCAGTATTTTTCGCATCGGCCAGCAAAAGTTTTACCAGCACCTCTCTCTTTCTCGATCACCCAAACCTTTAGGGGAAAGTTTTTGCAATCAGGACATACCAAAACATCGAGATCCCTGTATTTCATTTTGACATCTCCTCTATTATCTTAACAATTCTATCCCTTAACCTTTCCATGTCAACCTCAGCTTCTGATCTCCAACCAGCGAATAGTTTCCCCCCTCTCTCCTCGATGTATCCGTCCCTAATAAGCTCTCCAAGGCAGATCTTAGCTTCTGTCCTGCCAACCTTTTTCTCCATAAGCTTGAAATAATCTTCTTTGTCAACAGCATCCTGTTTTAAAACAATTAAGGAGAGGATAATAGTTAGAGCCGCTAGTGCGTTACTATCTAAGGGTGTTAGTTTAACACCTGAAATTGGACGTAAGGGTTTTATGACTACTCTATTGCCCCTTTTTATCCTCTCCACCTTAAGTCCAAGATCTTTTATTACCTCATTCAGTTTTTCAAGCATGTTATCTATCTCAGGACCAAACATTCTCTTCAAAGTTGAATATTTTACCCCTTCAGCCCTCCCAGATCTAACAATTATCGAAATAAACAGGTTTTTCAGGTTATCTTCCACCTTAATTTTGAGGATTAACTCTAAAATTTAAAGATTAAATCTCCAAGGATTTCCGAAAATTGGAACCTGCTGAAATTTTAATATTGGAGGCGAGATTATTATCATTGAGGTGAAGATCTTGTCGTGGTGGAGGCGTAAAAGGAGGTTCCCAGAAGATTTTGAGGGAGAATGGGATATTTTCGAGTATGTCAGAGAGATGATGGAGGAAATGTTTGAAGATATGATTTCCTTCCCAGAAGAGCTTGTAAGGGAGCGTAAGACCCCCTATGGGACAATTAGAGAGATAGGACCCATCGTTTATGGTTTTTCATATAGCATAGGGCCTGACGGTAAACCTGTCTTTAGGGAATTTGGGAATGTAAGGCCGGGAATTGCTGGAAGGCCTGTGGTAAGTGATAAGAGAGAGCCGTTGGTCGACATAATGGAAGAGGACGATGAGATAGTGATCATAGCGGAGCTTCCAGGTGTGAACAAGGAGGACATAGAACTTGAGATGAGGGAGGACAGTATCTACATAAAGGCTGAAAGGAAAGACAGAAAATACGAAACCGTGAAATCCATACCAGTACCAGTAGATCCAAAGACTTCTAAAGCCTCGTTTAATAACGGTATATTGGAAGTGAGAGTTAAAAAGAAGGAGGCTAAAAGGGGAACTAAGATAAGGATTGAATAGGGGGAAGACTGTTCTCCGCCTGCTTTATTATCAGGTCTACTGATGGATAGTTGAACCCTGAAAGCCCGTGAAGAAAAGCGTTTCCACTTATAAGCACTAGACCTCCTGTTCTTGAAATTACCTCCTCCATGTTGTACATTACAAGCTCCTGAGTGGTGTCTCCCCCTACAAATATCAAGCCGTTTCCTGCTATCATCTTAGTAAGTTTGAGGCCGTTTCCGAATCCTAACTCGTACATCCCAAGAGGGCCAGCTCTTATTCTTATTTCCTTTTCCTGAAGCATATCCGCGTACAGATACACGGTTTCAGGCCCGATGTCTACTATTAGACCATTTGTATCTCCCAGCCTCTCTGATGGAACCACTTTCGGTACTTTATCTTCTAGCACGATAAAATCTATCGGATGTTTAACGTCAAATCTTCTAACTATTTCCTTGGCGATCTGGAGCTGTTCTGGTTTAAGATGAGTTTTAACGTATTCTTCGTTTCTGACTCCTATGTCATATCCTTTCGCTAAAAGAACTAATTGTGCGGGGATACCTCCCGTGAACGCATCCATCCTTTCAAGAAGTCTGAACATGTAGTCTGCCTTTTCAAACTTGCTTCCACCTATTATTATCCCACATGTTTCGCTGGAATGGTTTATGTCCCATATAGCTTTCAGCTCATACGTTGATCTAATCCCAACATAAGTCTTACCTATGTAGGGGAGCATCATTAGGCTTGTATGACTCCTATGCCATACGGGTATCGCATCGTTGACGCAGGTCTTTATTACCCCTTTAAAAAATCTGTAAAGCGCCGCCTCAGAGCTAAAGTAGTACTCGTCTTCTAAAAGTCTAACATTGTCCATTAAAATAATCTGCCTAACATCAAGCTTCAAAATCTTCTCTCTTGTCTCCTTTGTTAACATTTCGCTTACTGGGATATACTCTATGTCTATTTCGGACGGTAATAGCTTCCTTAGTATAATCCAATGTTGCTTGAGTGGTATTAGTTCTGGTTCACCCGGCCTTCCCTGATGCGCTAGGACTACAAGCCCTGCGTATTCAGAAAGCAGTTCCAGCACATGAGCATACACGTCGAGTCTTAAGCTGTTTTCTACAATTCTACCGTTTTTTAGAGGAACATTAATGTCTATTCTCACAAGTGTCGGCGTTTCGAGTTGGGATGCTAGGTTTACAAGTCTACATCTTCTCGTAGCAGTATAGTAGTCTACAGGCATCACCACTTACTTTCACCTACTACTTAAATTGTTTAAGACCACCCCTATCAAGCCTCTCGAGGTCGCATCTACCACCTTTACTCTTATGAAGATGCCTATCCTAGCTTTACGAACTATGACTGGCCTATACACATCGGTTCGAGCTATAAACCAGCTACCACTGTTCTTAACAACTAACGCAGTAAACTCTTTCCCCAACAGCAGCTTGTTCCTCTCATACTTAATTCTCTGAGAAATTTCTGTAAGTCTTTTGCTTCTGCTTTTAATCACATGTACAGGGAGTTGCCTCATATCAGCTGCTTTGGTTCCAGGTCTAGGTGAGAAACGTGATATGTTAACTATTTCTGGTCTGACAGTTTCTATCAGCCTAACTGTATCCATAAAGTCCTGCTCCGTCTCCGAAGGGAATCCGACTATTATGTCTGTGGATAGGGTTCCGAAGGGATGAGTTCTTCTTACGGTTTCGACGATCTTTAGAAAGTCTTCCACGCTGTAGTTTCTACCCATTAACGATAATACCCTGTTGCTTCCACTTTGAACAGGCACGTGGAAAAATTTGTAAAATTTCTCGTCCCGGCAGATTCTAACTATCTCTTCTATCTTATCGACAATGTGAAGAGGATTAAGCATACCTATTCTCACCCGGAAGCTGCCTTCTATGTGTGTTATAGCTTCTAACAGATCAATAATGCTCAAGCCAATATCTTTACCGTAGGCTGAAACATCCTGGCCAGTTAAGTAAACTTCTCTGGCGCCTTTCGCAATGTAGAACTTTACTCTCTCTACTATGCTGTTCAAAGGGAAGCTTTTGAGTCTCCCTCTTGCAAATCTTGTAATGCAATATGTGCAGGAGCCTAGGCATCCTTCCTCAACAGGAACGATAGCTGTGACTCCGCATGGATGCAGTGTTGGAAGGCGTGTTTTAATAGGTTCACCGTAGCAATCTGAGAAATTAACACCATTTAAAGCATGGATACAGGCATCTACGATTTTATCTATCGCCCTAGGTCCTAGAAACACATTAGAGTACCTTTTAAGAAGGTTCTTCTGGGTTACTGCCATACATCCAGCCACTACCAAAGGTTTCCCGGTGGAGGCGAGCTTTCTAGCATAGTGAACCATTCTACTCTCCGTTGGACCTTTAACATTGCATGTGTTAAGGATTATTACATCAGCCTCCTCGGGAGTTTGGACTCTTTCAAATCCTGATTTTAGGAGTATACCCTCCATTATCATTCCATCGGCTTTGTTCATCGCACAGCCAAAGCTTATTATATAGTATTTAACTGCGTTCATACCGGTAATTTTATTAAGGCCGTCCTGTATTATGATATTTTCCCACAACAAGGTTGATGAAGATGAAGTTTAGAGTTAGAAACCTGGACATGGCGTTAGGCGATGTTAGAATCTTAATGAACGCTGAAGACGCGGAAAAATATGGGATATGGACAAATAGTAGGGTTAGAGTTTCAACGAACGGGAAATCCATAGTTGCCATAGTTAGCATAACCAGGGGCGACATAATCAAAAAAGGAGAGATAGGCCTATTCTCCGAAGCATCTAGGAGCCTAGAGGTTAGTGATGGCTCTTATGTTTATGTTAAAGGTGTAGAGGCCCCCTTCTCTGTAAAGTATTTGAAGAAAAAGTTGAGGGGAGAAGAACTTTCTGAGGAAGAGATATTCAATCTCATAAATGATATTAAAGAAGGGCTTGTAAGCGACGCTGAACTAGCAGCGTTCGTAACCGCTCTTGAATTTCATGGTATGTCTACAGATGAGATTGTCGGCCTCACAAGGGCGATGGCTGAAGCTGGTAACAAGCTCGAATTTGGTGATATGATAGTTTTTGACAAGCATGGAATCGGTGGAGTTCCTGGGACAAGTAAGGACACCCTTATAATTGTTCCAATTGTGGCCGAGGCTGGTTTGCACATCCCCAAAACAAGCACTAGAGCAATAACAAGCCCATCGGGAACTGTAGACACGATGGAGGTCTTAGCCCCTGTAGATTTAACCGCAGAGGAAATCGTTGAAGCTTGTTTAAAGGTTAGGGGGACGATAGCATGGACTAAAACTGCAAACATCTCGCCCGTAGATGATATATTTATTTCTAGAGTTGAGTTCCCTCTTTCGATAGACCCTGAACCACTAATGTTCGCATCTATTCTTTCGAAAAAGCTGGCAGCATCGGTTAGGAACCTTGTCTTAGACATACCAACAGGTGAAGAAGCGAAGGTGGAGACTGTGAAGGAGGCTACTGAGATGGCTAACAAGTTTAGGGAAATAGGATCAAGGCTTGGGATAAATATTGAGGTTGCAATATCGTATGGCGGCCAACCTGTGGGCAGAGCCATCGGGCCAGCTTTGGAGGCAAAGGAAGCATTAATATGCTTAATTACAGGCGGAAAATGTTCAAGAAGCATAGTTGAAAAAGCTGTCTCTATCGCAGGCTTACTATTAGAGATGGGTGGAGTAGCACCTCCAGGTAAGGGTGAAGCCGCTGCATGGCATATCCTAGAAAGCGGAAGGGCCTATGAAAGGATGAAAATGATAATTAGGGAGCAGGGTGGTAATCCAGATATTAAACCAGAGGACATAGAGATCGGAGAGTATAAATATTCCGTCAAAAGTCAAGTTGAGGGGTTTGTCACTGCAGTATCGAACAGAGGGTTTGTGGAGATAGCAAGAGCAGCAGGAGCCCCGAGAGATAGTGGTGCTGGCGTTTATCTCTACGTTAAGAGAGGCGATAAAGTAAGCATCGGGGATACTCTTTATGATATTTATAGTAGCAGCGAGACTAGACTCGAGGAAGCCATCAAAACCGCCTTGAGTAGGAAGCCTATAGCTGTTGAGGGCATGATTCTAAAAGTAGTTAGGGATAAGTTCATACTTGAATAGAATTTTAAAGCATACTGGATAATCAATATATAGATTGAACAAACCGTATACTCTTCTCGTCGTGTTAACTTTGTTGATTCTGCTTCAGATCGAGAGAGGCCCATTCGTCGTTTACCCATGCCAGAATTCAACTGGAGAATTAAGCGGAAAAATAAGGCTGTTGAAGGAGCTGGACAGCCTTAAACAAGATCTTAGAATCCCTGAAATAACAGGTATAGATGTATCACGTTACTTAGAAAAGATAAACTCGTTGGAACATCGCTTGATAGCGGGGGAAATTAGTATTGAACAGGCCATTTCGGAATATGATGTTCTACGGGCTGAAGTTTATCATGTAAAGATAGAGGGGATTAAACGTCTCCTCTTATATATCTTAATTGCGGAGGTTTTCATAATCGTTCTGATATCAGTGGTAATTGCGAAAATTTAGATTTTAATACGTGGCGGGGGCCCTTGTTTCACCTTTCTTACCCCTACTTGGAGTGGGACTCTAATTTTCCTCTCCTCTCTACTTCGAACTTTTACAATCCCAAGATATACTGCACAACTTACACAGTAGTATTTAGTCTCTCTTCTCGTCGATATGAAGGTTCCTTGTTTCCTTAGCTCCCTTGCCAGCGAGCTATCTAAGACCGAGTATCTCCTTGTAACTTTAACTGCTTTATCGGCTGGTATTACTTTATTACATTGGTAACACTGAACCGTCCTCTGATGGCCAGCTCCGCTGAGCTTTCTACCTCTGTTCCTCCTCTTTTTAGCCATTTCAGTAGTGATAGCCTAACCCTTAATCTTAAATTTTTCTTTATTTAACTTTTATTTTAAACCCACAAACAGGACAGTAGGCAACGGTTCTTTTCTTACGTGGATTGATATAAAATATCGAGGAACACCTTTGACATGTCATTTCTTCCAGTTCCCCTTTACTCCCCCTAACCTCTACCTTTATACCCATATTTATTCACCAAAATGTAAAGAAAGGGTGAGGAGGTCTATTGCTCCGGCTTGTATTCTAGCTCGATCTCTATTACACTGACATCTCTTCTCGTTCCATTCTCCGCTAGGATTTCCTCTGTCCCTATTCTAATGTCTCTTACCTCCAGACGACCTGGGAGGTACTTCTGTCTTGCGATTTCCGCAACATCAACGGCTCTTGAGATTGCTCTCCCACGTGCTTTTAGTACTATTCTATTTATTCCCTGGTTTATTTGGAGAATTGTAGCCATCACGTAGTTGATAGCCGGCTTGTTTCCTATGTATACAGTTCCCACTTCTGCGGACATTCATGTCACCCTGGTTTGTTGTAGGTTCTTGGCTTCATATCCATCCTGGCTTTTTTTAAATGTTTTACTTCTTAAGTAGTTTCTTAAGAGGAATGATTTTTCTTCTACCAGATGATGATACCCTTTCTATTAAAATGGGGAGAACACCCGCCTCAAGCTCAAGTTCAGCTATTTTCTTAGGATCTTTGATGTTTTCGGGTATATCTTTTAGGAGTGGTTTAGCCCCGGCTTCAAGCTGCTCAGTTCTAATTCCTATTATCCTTGTCCTTTCATAAATTGTGAGGTATGGAGGTCCTAAGTCCTCCTCGGTTTTCTTTTCTTTAACCATTCGGATCTACTCTATTTTTGATGATGCTATTATATCGTCTATTCTCAATATTGTTTCTGCTGCCTCAGCTGCGGACTTTATTGCTTGCAGTTTTACTCTTGCAGGTTCTATGACTCCGAGTTCGACCATGTCCTCCACCTCGCCGGTGAAGATGTTTATTCCCACGTTTTTCATCCCTTCATGGTGCTTCTTCACAAGTTCAGCCATCTTAGTGACGGTGTCAAACCCTGAATTTTCTATGAGGGTTCTTGGTATAACCTCTACAGCATCGGCAAACCTTTCAATAGCCTTCTGTTCTTTGCCTCCAACTGATTCGGCATAATCCCTTAGTTTCATCGAAATTTCAGCTTCGATCGCGCCTCCTCCTGGTACTATGGTAGCATCTTCTATAACGTCTTTTATTACTGATAGTGCGTCATGGATTGATCTCTCCGCCTCATCTATCACCTGCTTAGACCCACCCCTTATCAAGATTGTCACTGCTTTCGGGTTTTTGCACCCCTCAACGAATACCATTTTGTCTTCTCCTACCCTTCTCTCCTCTACAAGCTCTGCTACACCGAGATCCTCCGATGACAAGTCCCTAAGATTGGCTACTATTTTTCCACCTGTTGCCTTGGCGAGCTTTTCCATGTCTGACTTCCTCACTCGCCTCACAGCTGATATTCCGTATTTAGCAAGGTAATGCTGGGCTATGTCATCTATTCCCTTTTGGCAGAAAACAAAGTTAGCCCCTACGTTCTTTATCTTTTCTACCATTTCTCTTAATAGTTCTCTCTCTTGCTCCATGAAGGCTCTCATCTTCTCGGGAGATGTTATGCTAAGCTTGGAGTCGAACTCTAACTTTTTAATTTCAAGCGCACTTTCTATTAGGGCTATCTTAGCGTTTTGCACTCTCTTCTTCATACCTGGATGGACTATTTCTTTATCTATGACTATACCATTAATAAGTTTGGTGTCGGTGAGTGTACCTCCTTCTTTCTTCTCGATTTTAATATCGTCGAGGTCAACTATTCTTCTCCCATCTCTTTCCTGCACAACTCTAAGTGCTGCTTCAGCTGCTAGATCAGACAGGTATTCTTTGTGAATACCGCTTGTTTTGGAACCTAATGCTATCATTGCAACTTTCTTCAGAGTGTTCCTGTCGTCCCATTTTACTTCGATTGCAGAGTCCCTTATTATCTCTAGCGCCTTTGCCGCTGCGAGCTTGTAGCCCTTTACTATGATAGTCGGATGAATATTTAGTTCTAGAAGCTCCTGCGCATTCCCGAGGAGTTCTCCTGCCAGAATGACGGAGGTTGTGGTTCCGTCCCCCGCTTCTTGGTCCTGTGTTTTGGCGACCTCAACTAGCATTTTTGCAGTTGGATGTTCAACTTCTATCTCTTTCATAACGGTTGCTCCATCATTGGTTATAACAACATCTCCAAAGGAGTCAACAAGCATCTTTTGCATCCCTTTGGGGCCAAGAGTGGTTCTCAAAACTTCGGATAAAGTTTTAGCCACGGTTATATTTTGCAGTAGCGCTTCTCTGCCCCTTGTCCTCCTGGTTCCTTCCTTCAACACGAGAACCGGTATTCCCGCTGGCACTTCTTTAGTTTTCGACTCAGCCATTGCTTATCACCTCACAAATAGTATTTCAAAGTGTTTTCTCTATACATTATTAGATGCCAAAGGGAAATTAAAAACTTTGACAAAGGTGAAATGCTATCATTTTTTAGGTTAAAACGCTTATATGAACATTTAGATTGAAAGATGTTTTTGAACTATTGTCAGACCCCCTTAAAAATTTGTTAAAAGCGAAAGGATATGTTAGGCCTACAAGAATACAGGAGTTGCTAATACCCAGAGTATTATCTGGGAGCAATGTTTTAGGCATTGCCCCAACAGCATCTGGGAAAACGGAGGGGGCCTTACTACCGGTTCTTACGAGGGTTTATACAGAGCAGGAGACCTCTGGATTTCGAATATTATATATCACACCGCTGAGGGCTTTAAACAGGGATTTGCTTAGGAGGCTTGTTGAGTATTCGCAAGTTGTAGGTTTAGACGTAGAAGTTAGACACGGTGACACTTCTACGTCGGTAAGGAGAAGGCAGGCTATAGCACCGCCGAGAATCCTGATCACAACACCAGAAACATTACAGATACTCCTTCTTGGGAGAAAATTAAGAGAACACCTCTCAAATGTTGGATATGTCATCGTTGATGAGGCGCACGAACTTGTAGGAAGTAAGAGAGGAACACAGCTTGTGGTTGGACTTGAAAGACTGAGAATCTTAACAGGTAATTTCCAGCTTGTAGCTTTGTCGGCGACGATTGGCAACCCAGAGGAAGTTGCAAGATTCTACGGCTACCCCGGAAAGCTGGAGATAGTGAATGCCACGGAGAGGAGGCCCTTCGAGATAAAAGTTAGATTTTCAAGCCGAAGTAGCGGGTCTCCCTCTGGAAGCAGAATTTTCAAAGAAAATGTTGGTAACCTTGAGTACATTTGTAAGGAAATAATGGAAGCGAAATCCAGCCTTGTATTTGTCAATACTAGATCGTTGGCTGAGATCCTTGGAGTTAAGCTTAGACTTATGGGTTTGGAAAATGTATTGACCGTACACCACAGCTCATTATCCGGGTACGTTAGAAGATCTGCTGAGGTAGGTCTTAAGGAGGGTTCGATCAAGGCCATAGTATGTACGAGTTCCCTTGAGCTTGGGATAGATATAGGTAAGGTTGACAAGGTTATTCAATATATGTCGCCCCGACAGGTGGGCAGGCTTATACAGAGAGTTGGAAGGGCTAGCCATAAGCCCGGCCGTCCAGCTAAAGGTATAATTATCGCGGTCGACGAATTCGACCTACTTGAAAGTTTGGTAGTGGCTAAAAGGGCTATTTCGGGAGATTTGGAAAGCCAGAAGATTTTTGACAAGCCTCTAGATGTTTTAGCTCACCAAATCGTAGGTTTAACCCTCACGGAAGGTTACATCGACGTTTCTGAAATACTGAACATACTTAGAAACTGCTTCCCATACAGGAATCTTAGTATAACTGAACTCATGAAGGTTATAGAGTACCTATCCAGCATGTGGCCCCCTCTCCTCAAAGTGAGGGGCGGTCTTGTGAGGAAGGGTGGAAAGGCAAGCTATGAATATTACTTCAAAAATGTATCAACCATCCCTGAAGAAAATGTCATCCCGTTCATAGATGTTAACGATAACCTACCCGTAGGTGTGTTAAACGAGGCATTCGTTTTGGAATATTGTGCACCCGGAAGAAAAATAATTTTCAAGGGAGTACCATGGGAGATCAAGGAAGTTAAAGATGACGCTGTATACGGACTGCTTTCTAAAAGCGCTGAGGGGGCAATTCCTAGTTGGACGGGGGAGGAACTCCCAGTTCCTTTTGAGGTAGCAATGGAAGTTGGAGAGCTGTGGAGTTCAATTTGGGAAATGATGTTAAGAGGTCTGGACGAAAAAGAGATAGCCACTAAGATAGCGGAAAGGTTTCCTTATACAGATGTTACATCTATAAGCAGGGCGTTAAAGATATTCGAGGAACAATTTTCTCATGGAATCCCACCTGGAGGCGGTAAACGTGTTGTTATTGAATCTAACGGTTCAGACATTGTAATCGAGAGTACCGTTGGTACATTAGTTAACAGAACTCTGTCCATAGTTCTTTCTAAGGTAATAGTTGATGAAATCGGTATTCCCGTCTTAACCAGGGAGAGCCAGTATGGCATAACATTAATATCCCAAGTTCCATTGTCATCAGCATACATTGCTGATAAGATCGTAGAACTAAAACACGTCAATTTAGAACAAATTATAAGGAAGGTTGTGCCTGGCACATTTAGATTTAGGATAAGGCTGTTAAATGTGGGTAGGAGGTTTGGAGCTATACCCAAAGAGAAGATTCGTGGTGACATGGGATTTTCGAAGCTTGCTGAGATCTTTGAGGGAACCCCGGTATACGGCGAGGCTCTAAACGAAACTTTGACCCAGGACATGGATTTGGAGGGACTTGTAAAGTTTCTATCTTTAATCGGAAGGAACATTATTGTAGAGGCTTACGATGTCAAAGAACTTTCTCCTATAGCGAGGATTATATCTAGAGGTAGATACGAGGTCGTCAAGCCTGAGAATTACGAGTATTTTTTGGTGGAGGCTTTCAAACAAAGGATATACGATGAAATTTTGTATCTTGTTTGTACAAACTGTTGGAGGTACAATGGCTATAGCAAAGTAGGTAGAATAGTCGGTAAAAAGTTGAAATGCAGGTTTTGCGGTTCAGAGGGTGTAATAGGCATTAAGAATAAGATTTATTCTCGTCTGAAGAAAGTAGAAAGCGAGAAGTTAAAGGAAGAACTACTTAAGTGGAGAAGAATTTATGAGAGAAACAAGAACATCGCATACTTGCTTGCAGCTGTAGATGGTTTGGATATCGAAAGTGCTGGGAGGATAGCTGAAAAGTTTAGAGAGATCGACAGACAGCTTCTAAGAGAACTATGGCTATCTGAAAGAGAGTATTATAAGAGGAGATTTAGACTTTAGCCACCTCTTCCAACACTTCTTCTATCTTCTCTTCTTTCATCTTCTTTATATACATGAAGATAGCTATGACAGCGGCTACGATCACTATTGGAACTACTATCAAGAGCTTATTTATCTCTCTGCCTACTGGCGGTTGAGTTGACGTTGGTGGAGGAGACGGAGACGGTGTAGTCTCAACAGGCTTTTCCAAAACTTCCACTATGACTATTGTTTCTTTATAGTAGTCTCCGGAAGCTGTGACTTTATAATCTCCTGGCGTTATAGGGATAAACTGGAACTCACCCGTTTCCGCAGCCTCCTTAAATTCGATGGTTCCATCCGGCCTCTTGATAGATATGTTTGCAGGCACCGGTTTACCATTTTGATCTAAGACTTGCATTGTGTATGTTTCTCCAGTATATGCTTTCTCGGGAGCATTAACTATCTGGAGGGCTCCGATGTTTTCAATAATGATTGTAGTAGAGAATACCATGGTATCGTCTCCAAACGCGTTGATCGCCATAGTATAGCTGCCTACATTTTCTAGCGGCGGGATTCTCATCGTTACGTTTTTAGATTTCTTGGCGGGTATGTCTTCGGTGAGTTCCCCGCTTATGATCCGCCTGTTACCCTTTATTATCTCCCACAATATGGTGAGATTGAATTTGGTCGAGAGATTGTTTCGAACCAGTAGTGTTGTGGAGGCCTGGGAGCCATATTCCTGTTCTATCCTTTGTGTTTGGGTCTCTACCAGGACGTCCGGGGGGACTATTGTTATAAGGCCTGTGTGGTTTAGTATCAAGCTTTCATTGTGGGATATCCTTATGTTAAGGGTGTAGTTCCCGGGATTAAGAGAGGATATCGGGATTTCAATTCCTATTGATGATAGTTTTAGTACAAACTTATCGCCAGGTTTTCCGCTTATGTTTAGAGGGGCTGAAAGTGTGATTGAAGTGTTAAAGCCGGCTACTGTAACATCTACTTTACCTGTAAATGTCTCATTCGTTAGCAGTAGCACGTGAAGTGATATATCAATTTTGTCTACAGTAGTATATATTTTAGATGGGTACCAGATCTTAGTTATAGATATTAGTTTCCTATTCAGTGTAAACCTTTTAATTGCTAGAAATCTCCCCTCCAAATCTCTCACTTCAACGGTCCAGATCCCTGGTAAGGCGGAGGATGGTATTACATATTGAGTGGATCCACACCCCTTAGAAAGGAAGACAGAAAGCTCATCCTTAAGTTCCTTGTTTGGATTAAAGATCAAAACCTTTAAGAAAATGTTCTCGACAGGAGAGCCATTTTCATAGGCGCAAACCGTGATTCTCACCTTCTGGCCCTGGAAATATTCGGTTTTATCGAGAACAATCTCTACGTTATACAGTTGGCCTGATACTATTTGAGTTGGGAATAGTACTAATATTGTCAGTAGAATAAACATGTAAAATTTACTTTTCATCGGCGTGAACCACCTTGTCTATAAAGGGGTTATAGTTTCATTTTAAGATATCGTGATATGGAGGCTATCCTTTGTCCTCTAGTTACAAAATTTGTATGTGAGATGGCGATACATATCCCTGAAAAGCCGGAGAGAACTTCTACTTTACGTCTAAAGACATTTTTTATTATGCCTATCTTACTTGCAACAGTTAGGTTAGAGCCTGGCCTTATCATAGGGTAGAAGAACCCTGTTACAGGTGACCGTATCGTCTCTCTAATACCCAAAAACTTTGGGTTGGCAGGTGGATTTTTATTTAACAACATTCTTAGCAGTGAATTCGATATTTTCTCGGCATCCGACTCACTAATGTCCTTCCCTACCCCTCCAACCTCTATTTCGATTGCTGGAATGCCCCACGTTGATACTGCGGTGCTTAGAGTACCAGGAATACTTTTAGACTCTACAATATAGTCTAACCCTGTCCTTATTGCCAGATCTATACTTTCACGTGAAAAGTATGTGGAACAGAAGGAGATGGATGGTAACGACATGTTATGAATATCTATTACATAGTCATGTTCCACGGCTTCCTGAAATATCATATAAGCTATCTTCTCTGTTATGGAGCCATTTGGATCACCTGGAAATGATCTCGCCATATCTCTGCCGTCTTCCGGGCTTAACCTTAACCTCCCCTTTACAGCGGGAGGGTTTGCTCTTGGAAGTATAGTGATAGTACAATTAATTTCGTCTATTCGCGTCAACTTTGCTATAAGTAGGAATGCTGTATATATAGCATTAGATTCATTTCCATGAATGCCAGCTACAAATAGATATGAAGGTTTTTTCTCTCCCCCAAATCTATAAAACGTAAGTCTATACTTCTTATTGCCAGAGTAAAATTTATAGACTTTCCTCTTTAACCTCATTAGAGTTCCTCCACAGCTTTGATGAATGAAACTGCTGAGCTATATGGGTCTTCAGCCTTCGTGATAGCCCTACCCACATGTACAAAATCCACATACGGCTTGATCTGGGTAATTGTATCCACCGTTATCCCTCCAGCAGCCCCGACAAGCACGTTTACAAGCCTGCTCTTCGCATCCCTGAGAAGTTCCGTATTTTCAACTATTGTACCTTCATCGATCCCAGTATGAAAGCATATCATTTTCGCCCCTATTTTTTTAACTTCAATAGCCCGCTCTACAGGCTTCTTTGAACCTATCATATCCACAAGTATGGTTTTACCCCTATCACTTGCCACTTCCAAAGCTTCTGCGATTGTACTATCAGAGGCAACGCCTAGAACGCTTACTATGTCCGCCCCAGCATCGAATGCCATACTTGCTTCAAGCCTCCCGGTATCCGCTGTTTTCATATCAGCAAAGACTGTTACGCCTGGAAATCTCTTCTTAACCGTCGTAATAGCTGAGATCCCCCTAGATTTTATCAGTGGTGTTCCCACTTCTAAGTGTTTGATTCCCGCCCTAACAACTTTAGATGCGATCTCTAGAGCTTTTTCTAAGTCTGTGAAATCCAGCGATACATAGATATCCAAACTATACCACCACCTCTTCTCGGCTTCTAACTAATCCATAGAACCATAGGAAGTACACTATTATGGGTAATAGGGCTATTAGTAGGATGAACGCCACCAAAAGAGCTCTGATATCTGAACCTATGAAGAAGGGAACCGGGCCTATTATCACTATGAAGCCCCATTCACTTCTGGTATGGGCTATTATAAGGGCTATTCCGAGCATTATAAGCGCTATGCCAATGAAGAAGACGGAAATATTGAAATCCTTCCTCATTTATAACACCCAAGCTAATAATGTAAGTATTATACCGATGAGAACAAGTAGGATAATCATCTCTCTACTCACATTCTTTCCGAAAACTATCGGGATAGGGCCTACGAGTATAAAACCAAATACAGACGTTCTCTTTTCACTAATATGTCTTTTAGACCCTATTAAAGAGAGTAAAACCAATATTATACCTACTATAAGAATTACGACACCAAGAAGTAGAACCTTCAAATCCACCCCCTTATATTATAGTCTATGCTAAGATTATATGGTTACGCTAGATTGAATTTTTTCTCTAGCTCTTCGAGGATGGGCTTTTCGGCGAGGCATCTAATAAGCATGCCATCCTCCAAGGTCATATCTGGTGTGGGAATTATAGGCCGACCATTATGGTATATTAAGGTGACGATTACAGGGTTAAGGTTATAAACAGTCCTGCCTGAGAGCTTTTCGTTTACTCTGTATATTCTAAAGGTTGGAGCGCCTGAGAGATGGTATTTGGGAGCTGTAATTTTGAAGTCTTCAAAGTTTTCGATGATGATATTTGCTATCCTTTCTCCAGCATGGCCGTCACCAAATGGGTGTTTGATCCTGCTCAGACTGTCTATGTATGATGGGTCGTAGATAACTTTCCTCGTTAAATCTACTATTTTATCCTTGCTGGCTCCGGCTATCATGTTAAATCCTAACTCGACTGTTTCAGGTCTCTCAGTATTGTCTCTTAGAGTGATGCAGGGCTTCCCAAGAATAGCGGCCTCCTCCTGGATTCCTCCAGAATCGGTGAGAATTGCGTCCGCCTCGATTAAAAGCCTTACAAAGTCGACATATCCAAGGGGTTTCAATAGAATTAGATTCTTGAATTTCCTGCTTTTAAGTTTCTTTAGCATGCCATACTCCTCCAGCTTAGCTTTCGTTCTTGGATGTACAGGGAAAAGTATGGTGCATTCTTCAAGTTCCCTGACAGCTTCTAATATAGATTTCAATCTCTTCGGATTGTCGGTGTTTTCTGGCCTGTGAACTGTCAGTACAATAAGGAAATCTGCGGATTCTAGCTCTAAGTCTTGGATTATCGTCGATTCAATCTTCGCCCTATGGATGTAAAGCTGCAGTGTATCTGCTATAGTGTTCCCTGTAACCCAGATATTACTTGGATTAATCCCTTCATAAAGAAGGTTTAATGCTGCCCTCTCTGTAGGAGCAAATAATGCTGAGGCTATAGAGTCCGCTATCTTCCTATTTACTTCCTCGGGCATTGTCATATCGTAGGATCTCAAGCCCGACTCTACATGTGCAAAGGGCACTTTAAGTTTGACGGATGATAGGGCCACCCCTACAACAGAATTAGTGTCTCCCTCAGCAACGGTTAAGTCGGGATTATATTCTGTTATCACCTCTTCCGCCTTTTTCACCACGGCAGAAACTTGATAGCCGTGGCTTCCAGACCCGATTTCAAGTTTAAACTCAGGTTCAGGAAGTTTAAGCTCTTCGTAGAAAATCTTGCTTAACTCCTTATCGTAGTGTTGTGAGGTGTCACATATTACAAATTCAGCTTCGGGCTTCCCGGCTAAACCGTAAATTAGCGGAGCCATCTTTATGATTTCAGGCCTAGTCCCCATGAACAAAAGTATCTTAACCATCAAAGAACACCTGATACTTAACAGCTACCCTAATTAATCAATATTTTTAATTTTTCCAAAGGCTTTCAATGAATGAAAATGACCGACTTCTTACATATTATGCCGGTTTCTAAGCCCTCAGTAGGCGCTGTAGGTAAAACCGGGGCTTGGAGGGTTTTCAAACCAGTTATTGACCATGAAAAATGCACTAGATGCGGACTATGCTGGATTTACTGTCCAGATGAGTCCATAGAACTTGAAGATGATGACACCCCAAGGATAAATTATGACTTCTGTAAAGGTTGTGGAATATGCTCTGACGTTTGCCCAGTTAAAGCCATAAGAATGGAGGCGGAGGAAATTGGCTAAGTGGGAAATGATGACTGGGAATAAGGCCGCCGCTGTCGGAGCAAAGCTTGCACGTGTCCAAGTTATTCCGGCATATCCTATAACTCCGCAAACCACCATCGTAGAGTATTTATCAAAATTTGTAGAGCAGGGAGAACTTAAAGCCGAGTTCATAAGGGTTGAATCTGAGCACAGTGCGATGGCCGCTTGTATTGGTGCGGCGGCCGGAGGCGTGAGAGCCTTTACTGCAACATCAAGTCACGGCTTGCTACTCATGGCCGAAATGGTTTTCTGGGCCGCTGGAGCCCGGCTGCCTATAGGTATGGCTGTAGTTAACAGAGCATTAGCTCCCCCATGGAATATTCACGTTGAACATACTGATTCCCATTCACAGCGTGATAGCGGGTTCATACAATTCTACGCAAAAGATAACCAGGAAGTTCTTGACACTATAATCTTAATGTATAAAGTTGCTGAAGATGAAAGAGTTTTGTTACCTGCTATGGTATGTCTCGACGGTTTTATACTTAGCCACACGTATATGCCCGTAGAAATACCAGACCAAGAGGATGTAGATGCATTTCTACCACCATATGAGCCTAAAGGCTTCCTTCTAGACCCTGATAAGCCGTTAACGTACGGTAGTTTAGCCCTGCCAGACCATTACATGGAAATGAGGTACGATATCCAAAGATCTATCGAGGCTGCAAGAGACCTAATATTGAAGTACTCAAAGGAATACAAGGAAATATTTGGTAGAGACCACGGAGGGCTTCTTGAAACGTACAAGGTTGAAGATGCCGACTACCTGTTAATCAGTATGGGGACCCTTGGGGAAGAGGCTAAAGTGGCAGCAGACACATTACGAAAGGATGGCATTAAGGCTGGAGCCGTTAGGGTTAGAGTCTTTAGACCCTTCCCAACAAAGACATTTGTTAATACAGTCTCGGATAAGAATGCCCTTATAGTAGTAGAGAGACACCTATCCCTAGGTGGAATCGGCGGAGCCCTAGGAACAGAGCTTAAAGCACTACTGTACGGAAAAACCGATGTCCCCATATTTGATTACGTCACAGGGCTCGGGGGGAGGGATACTACCTACCTAGACCTTGCTAAAATAGTTAAGCACTCCATCAAAACCGGCAAGCCGGAGGATAATTATATGTGGTATAACTTGAAGATAGGGTGATGTTATGTCAGTAGTTAGAAATCTCGGCTTAACAAAGGAGAAATTCCTTCTACCAGGCCATTCAGCATGCCATGGGTGCGGGCTGGCTATAAACCTCAAAATAGTTCTAAAAGTCCTCGGTAAGAGAACCCTACTTGTAATTCCCGCCTGCTGCTCTTCGGTTATCCAAGGCCCATATCCAAAGGTAGCCTTCAACGTTCCTACGATGAACATCGCATTCGCGTCTACGGGTGCAGCCTTATCAGGCGTTTCAAGAGCGCTGAAAATGAGAGGCATCGAAGATGTATTTGTTGTTGGTTGGGCGGGAGATGGAGGAACTGTCGACATAGGAATCCAAGCATTGTCAGGTGCTGCTGAGAGGGGTGAAAACATCCTTTACATCTGTTACGATAACCAAGCCTATATGAACACTGGAATTCAGAGATCCGGCAGTACACCGTATGGAGCATGGACAACAACTACTCCTATTGTAGGTAAAAAACAGTTTCCCAAAGATTTACCATTAATAATGGCGGCACACAGGATACCCTACGTGGCTACTGCCTCTCTAGGTTACCTTGCAGACATGATAAGAAAACTAAGAAAGGCTAAGGAGATCAGGGGGCCCAGATATATACATCTATTCTCCCCCTGCCCTGTTGGGTGGAGACATGACTCAGCACACACAGTAAGGATAGCCAAGCTTGCAGTGGAAACCTGGGCGTGGCCTCTCTACGAGGTTGAAAATGGAAAAGTTAAGGTGACAGTTAAGCCTAAAAGGAAGCCCCTCAAGGAATATATCTCATTGCAGGGGAGGTTTAAACGCTTAACCGACGATGAGATTAAGCGCATGGAAGAAGAGGTTATCAGAAGGTATGAGATACTGTTGAAAATGGAGGAGTCAGGAATAGAATTCTAAGGTTAGACTATATAGTAGTATTCTTCCTCTGCATAGTATGAAGGCTTAAGAACCTCCCGGGCTAGCACCACTACCAGTACTACAATCAATCCAGCTATGACGTATAGAAGGTAGTCTCTCTCTTTTTCTACCTGAACTCCGGGCCTTTCTACACTGAATCCCCAGCTTTTGAACATCGGCGTTAGGTCGCTCCCAGCTGCTTTACTGAGATAGTCGACAAATTGCCCAGTACTGGATATAGTTGCCTTGTCGTCTACTATTAGTTTGAACAGTTTCGAGTAGAATCGGAGGCCTCCATACTGGTCTCCTATAGTCTTTATAATATATAGGCTTGCGGCATAGTACAATCCTATATTTAGAACACGATCTCCCGGCCTCCAATCTTGGAGGAATCCGTACTTTCCCCTGGTAGTCTGGGGGACTTCATTTAGATCTTCGTATGTAAGGTTTTCAGCCGGGTATCCCAGGTCCTTGAGGAACTCCGTACTTAGGTAGTTTGCCAGGCCCTCGTGAACCCACAATAGGTTTACGTCTATGCCCGCCTTCCATAGGTAGTGGTGGATTATTTCGTGAAGCATGGCCTGTTCTGAGGCGCCACTTATCATTCTTACCGTTATTAGGTTTATATAGACGTCTCCGAGCTTATTACTTACCATTGAAAATGGCGTGTATCCAAGTTCTAGTATTTCATCCATATCTTTAGGCACGTAGAAATATACATGTATATGTTCTATGTTTGTAGCCGTAGTTTCTATTATTCGTGACTTAATTACATCGTAGATATCTGTAAGATTTTCAGCTACATCGATATATCGTCTCGGAGTATGTATCGTAATCCCATCTCCCTCTATCTCAACGAGATCTCCATTGCTTTCTACCTCAAAAGAGATAAGTATCCTCCCATTACGAGGCAAATCATACTTATAATATGTATATCCAGCCTCAGCCCATTTTTTACTCCACCAAGGTTCGCTTCCCTTAGCCTTAAAATCTTCGGGCATAACAACAAGGACACTCCCAGTTGAACTAGGGGAGACTGTAATCTGGGTAGAGAAAAATGCACCATTAGGCTCTACAATTAGAGCTCCAAACCTGTATGAAAACGATAGTTCAAATGTTGCCGGGGTACCGGAGTAGTAAAAGCTATAGTTATTGTAAAATATGGTTACAGGCTTGTTTTCAACTTCCCTTATCTCACCATGCGTAACTGTTAAGTTCCAGGGCTCATACCTTGGTACAAGAAGCCATGAGTATCCCTCATTTTTGGCTATGAATGTTACTGAAACATTTATGTAGCCTTCTCTAGAAACATAGTAGGTATACTGATAAACCGGCCTATCAGATGCACATTTAACACTTGCGAGGGGAAGAAGAATTAGAAGTATAAGTAGTGTGGTACTTCTCTTCATTTCACTCATTAATATCTGCTCCCTACGTTTTAACAGTTTCCATCATAATTTCAGGATAGGTCCTATGTTCTATCTTATCGGAGATGTTAAGGTTTGCCACAAGTTGTAGTGAATGTTTCCCTTCGACTTCTACATATTCTCCGAGGAGTTCTACACTATCAAGGTATATTTTAAGGTCTTTGAATACTGGGATTTGAACGGTTGACCTTTTCTTGGATATTTTAAGAATTTGTGTAAACCCGTTTTGACGGAGTATGTCCCTTAGTTCACGTACCGTTAGTTCCCTGCTGGGTATTTCTATACCAACTAAATTTAGGATTTCGGCTATTCCGCTCTTATCTGACATTTCAGCTTCCTTCTCAAGTCTATACTTGGGTTTACGCTTAAGTCTGCGGCCTTTAAAAGTTAGCAGAAGTTTGCCGTCTATCTTCCTTATTCGTAGGGCTCTATCGTTCCTGTAAAGTTTCATATCAGCTGTGTCGTAATACTCGTCTACTATCTCTCTCGTGCGGATGATTCTGAATTCTATCCCCGCTTCTCTCAGCTTTTCAAGAAAGGCTTTATGAGACATTTTAAGTTTAACTTCGATTTCTATAGTCAACGGTAATAGAATTTTATGGGTATTATTAAAGTGGTATGTTCTGGTGAGTGTTCCCTTGAATAGTAGGTTTAACGTAGGAAAGATCCCGTATGAGATACTTGAGAAAATCGTTTATAGCCGGCTTGGCTTTCAAGATAAAAATATAGTTGTAAAACCCGGAGTTGGTATAGATGCGTCTGTAATCCGTTTGGGGGATGGCTTCATTGCTTTAGCCTGTGACCCTATTACCGCTGCTACAGAGAAGGCTGGGTGGCTTTCGGTTCACATTAATGCTAATGACGTCGCGTGTGTAGGTGCGAAGCCTAAGTATTTCATGCCCACAATACTGCTCCCGGAAGGTAGTAGACACGTAGATCTCGAAGAAGTCATGGATGACATGGATCTCGCTGCGAAAGAGCTTGAAGTTTCTATAGTGGCCGGTCACACGGAAGTTACTCCATCGGTCAACCAGCCTGTGATTGCGGGGGGGATAGTAGGCGTGGGCCTTGGGAGTGAACCTGTGCTTTCCTCTGGGTGTAGGGAGGGAGATATCATAGTTATGACTAAGTATGCCGGCCTTGAGGGGACATCCGTTATTGCCCATGAATATTATGACAAACTTCGTGAAATAGTAGGTGAAGAAATTCTTGTAAGGGCTATGAGCCTTATGGACATGGTTAGTATTGTAAGGGAGGCTGTTGCTGCCTATAGACATGGCGCATCTGCCATGCACGACCCGACAGAGGGAGGGGTGATCACGGGTCTCTACGAACTTTGTGTGGCATCCAACGCAGAAATAGAGGTTAACCTTGACGAGATTCCACTAATGGAGGAAACCATTGCGATATGCAAGGCTGTAAAAATCGATCCCTATAAGTTGCTGGGCTCAGGGGCTCTACTTGTTTCAATTCGGGCGGATAGGTTTCAATCCCTAAAGTACGAGTTCGAAAAGATGGGTATAAAATACTCGATTATTGGGAGGGTTTTGAAGAATGGAAAGTGTTCATTAAGGGTGTATAGAAGAGGGAGGGAAGTTAAGTACGAATTTCCCTTCCCAGATGCTATATATAGTGTGCGGGTATAATCTACTCTGTTCTTCTTGCAGCAGTTCTTGGAGGCCTTGTCCCCTCCTTCACTACTACCTTCCTATTGTTGACTGTGAACTCGAGCGGCAGCGTGGCTGTGCCAGGCTCTACAGTCACCTCTATCGGATCCTCTTTCCTCATAGGATAGTATATCCTCCAAACCACTGCATCTGCAGCTCTTTTCTTGAGTTCTTCAAGAATGACATCGGTCATTGGTACACCTACACGCATTCCCATCCTTGTCACCCTACCGGTTGAGCCAGCGTCTACATTTAAAGTTTATGGATATACCCTTGCCGGAGTTCTTGGGAATGGAATTGCATCTCTAATATGTGAAAGTCCCGCTATCCATTTCACGAGTCTTTCTACACCAAGGCCAAAACCGGCGTGCGGCACACTACCATACCGTCTTAGATCTAGGTACCATTCGTATCCTTCCGTTGTTCCTATTTCCTCAAGTATTCTTTTTTTCAGAAGATTGTAATCTGAAATCCTCTGACCACCGCCTATCAGTTCTCCTGTATCTTCAGGTGCTATAAGATCTGTCGAAAGCACTATATCTTCATTTTCAGGATCTGGCATATGATAGAAGGCTCTTGTACTCTTTGGAAACTTATAAACAAAAACCGGCTTTCCATAATGTCTGCATATAGCTCTTTCGGCTTCTGTGGATAAATCTTCGCCCCACTCAATATTTACACCCTCTTCTTCGCATATTTTAAGAGCTTCATCATATGTTATTCTTGGGAAGGTATCTTTAAGTGGTTCAAACTCTCTGTTGAGGATTTCCAGCTCATTTTTACATCTCTCAACCACCACTTTGCAAACGTATTTTACGAGCTTCTCGCATACGTCCATTATGTCGTTTAAGTCTGCGTATGCTATCTCAGCTTCAGCGTGAGTGTACTCGCATAGATGCCTTCTAGTCCTTGATTTCTCAGCTCTAAAGCTGGGTTGAATAGTGTAAACCTTTTCCAACGAAAATATCATAGCTTCTAGGTAGAACTGCGAGCTCTGAGTCAGATAAACCTCCTTTCCGAAATAGTTTACCGGGAACAGAGTCGCTCCTCCTTCAACAGCAGAACTCACAAAGGTTGGGGCCGTCGTTTCTACATAGCCGTTGGAGTCGAACCATTCCCTTAGTGCTTTTAGAACCTCAGATCTTATTTTCATGACTGCTGACGGTTTCCTTCCTCGTAGGTAAAGGTGTCTAAGGTCTAATAAGGTTTCAACAGACATTCCTGGTCTAACGGGATAGTCCCTGCTCCCCCCTACGACCTCAAAATCTTTTACGATGATCTCTCTACCCATTGGTGCTCTTTCGTCTACATTTACCTCTCCAGTTAGGATAATTGATGATTCTCTTCCTACGGGCAGGATTTCCTGAAACTTAGGTCCTAAAACGTCTTCTTTAAAAACAGCTTGCACTATACCTGTGGAATCTCTTATGTTTATGAACAACATCCCTCCAACATGGCTTTTTGTGTATATCCATCCTCTTATTTTAACCTCTGAGCCTTGAGGTAAACCCCATATCTTCTGAATCTCAGTCCTTTCCTCGGTGTCCAATTCAACCTTATGAATTACACAGTAAGCATTAATTAAACTATCGAAGAATGAAAATCCTATCGGAAAAAATTTAATGTGTGCTAGGCGTCAAATAGATGTGGATCTAAGGGAAGATCTCCATAAACTTGAGAGTAAAGGGCTAATCAAAACTTTCGACGATGAAGTTAGTTGTGAGTTTGAAGCTGCAAGCATAATTGCAAGATATGATGGGAAATATGCAGTTTATCTTGAGAATGTTCGTACTTTAGCTGGTGAACTGTGGAGTGTTACTGCTAACATTGCAACATCAAGGACTAACATTGCAACATTACTCAACACAAGTATAAATGGTCTAACGGCTAAGGTTGAACGCGGGCTTAAGGAGAGGCGGGATTATATTTTAAGAGACTACTCTTGGGATATCCATATAGAGAACCCGGATTTAAGGAGCCTCCCTATACTTCATCATTACGACTGTGAACCCTCACCATACATAACTTCAGGAGTCATATTTGTGAAGGAGCATGATACAGGACTTTTTTCGGCTTCTTTTCATAGGATGATGGTCATAGATAGGGATAAGCTGGCTGTGAGAATCGTTGCTGGAAGGAGGCTCCTCAGGGAGTTCAAAAGAGCTGAATCGGAGAGTAAGGATTTGGAGATTGCTGCTGCTATAGGACTTCCTATGCCCTTACTTCTCGCTTCAGCCACCCCTACGATGGAAGATAAAGTTAAGGTAGCAGGGGGTATTGCGGGAGAGCCTATCGAAATGTCAGGTGTCAAGTCTGTTAACGCTTATGCTCCATCATGTAGCCAGATTGTTCTAGAAGGAAAGCTAATGGCGGGTGAAAGGGCTGAAGAGGGCCCTTTTTATGAGATTCTTGGTATTGACGTCGTTAGAAGGCAGCCGGTCTTTAAAGTTGAAGCTATTTCCATGAAACGAAACCCTGTATATCAGGCTATTCTACCAGGAGGGATGGAGCATTCTCTTCTGATGGGCATCCCTGTCGAAGCTGCTGTAATTCAAGCTGTGAGGAAGCACGCCAATGTTAAGGCTGTAGCAACCACCCCTGCAGGGAAGGGCTGGCTTGAAGTTGCAATAAGCATAGAGAAAGAGTCTGACGACCAACCCTTTCTGGTGGGTTTATCAGCAATACACGCGCACAAAAGCATAAAAAGTGTGATAATCGTAGATTCCGACGTGGATGTTACTAACTACTTGGAGGTAATGAATGCTGTCATACAAAGAGCCAATCCATCCGAAGATTACTTAATCATCAAGAACGTTAGAGGGTCGAGTCTAGATCACAGTAATATAAGGAGGATAGGGGGAAAATTTATAGAGACCCCTAGAAGTAAGGTTATAATAGACGCTACGATAAAGGGTGATCCAAAGCTCTTTAAGAAACCTATCATCCCTGTAGGTGCAAAGGATGAGAAAAGCCATTCTATGCATGGTAAAGACAGACATACATGATCATGTAGCATACTTAGTCAAGCTTAGAGAATTAGAAAAGCTTCTAACAACCCTTGGTTATAATACAATCAAAAAGATTGTACAAAGTAGGTTAAAACCTACAGTTAACTATTGTGTAGGTAAAGGTAAGGCATATGAAATCAAGGACGCTGTTGATAAGAATAAACCAGACATAGTTGTATTCTATAATATTCTAACAAGCAAGCAGAGATATAACCTTGAAAAATTGTTCGGAGCACCCGTGTACGATAGATACGACGTAGTCTTGGAAATATTTAAGGAAGCAGCCACTGATAAATTATCAAAGCTGCAGATAGAGTTAGCTTCGATCGAGAAGGAGTTCCCCTACGTCAAGCTAAGGGCTTCAATGAAATATCTGAGGCATAAGGCAGGGTTCAGAGGACCAGGTGAGTACGCCTATCATAAAACTATATCGGCGCTCCATAAAAGGATTAAGAGAATCAGGGGTGAGATAGAAAAGATTAAGAAGAGGAAAAAGATGCAAATCGATAGAATAAAAGAGATGGGAGCTCCCATCGTATGCATTTCAGGATACTATAATGCTGGTAAAACGTCACTATTTAATGAGCTTACTGGTTGCAGAAAACCGGTAAGCGACATGCCTTTTACAACACTATCAAGCAAATATTCTTCTATTTTTAACGGAAACCTATATCTCGTAGATACAATCGGATTCGTATTGGATCAAGATCCCAGACTCATTCAGTCATTCGAATTAAACCTTATGGATATACGTTCGTCAAACAGACTTTTGGTAATGTTTGATGCTTCAGATAGAAGAGAGGTTTTAAAGTTAAAAGTCGACATGTTACTAAGAATGTACAGGGAAATTGGTGTAGACGACAAGATAACCTTCGTTTTTAACAAGATTGATAAAATTAAGGAGAGGAGAATTGAGGAACTTAAGAAGATTGAGTCATTCGTCGGAGATAAACCGGTATTTTACATCTCTGTCAGGCAAGACATGAATGTGGAGGAGCTCGTCAAACACCTTAAAGATTTGTCTTAATTTTGGGACTGTCCCAAATATTAAAATAAAAGCCTTCCTAAACCTACGTATGGATTCCAGGAAGCTCACCGATCTATGTATCTGGGCGGCGGTGGGAAACGGATTAGCTCTCCTTTCCACCGAGTTAGGATCTTTCCATCCTCAAATAGCCCTCGACCTATCACATTTTGCCACTTTACTTATAGCTTTGAGGTATGGCTCACTTATGGGTGGAATTGAGGGTATACTGATCTCAATCGTACCCTATTTCAGATTTGGAATACAGGGCTTTTTAGGCCCTATCGCTGGCTTACTTTTCTTTCCCGGTAAAATGCTAACGGGATTAACCGTTGGATTCTTGAAAAGAAGGTTTAGACCGCTTATTTCGGTAGTGACAGGCTACATCCCTGAATTTATCTTTACGTTCTTGTCTCTCAGGTACATAGTTAGATTGTTTGTCCCCCCCGAAGCAGCCGGGGTTTTCACACTTGCCGTGATCACTGGAATCCTAGCGAAGGCCTGGTTTGAAATAGGAATCCTTAGTATTATAATGGAGTTTCTAAGTCGCCGGTTAAATTTGGCTACTACGTGACTCTATGTATGAGATTAACTTCTTTATCAGAGTGGACACTAGGATAGCCGTTCTCCCTCCATCCGTGCAGGGGGTAAACTCAACAATATCAAAGGCTATTATGTTAAGCTTGCTAAGCTCTCTAAGTAACTGGACCACGTTATCCCAGCTTAAACCTCCAGGTTCAGGTGACGAGACACACGGTGCTTCAGCTGGGTTAAAGACATCAACGTCTATAGATAGATAGACGGGTTTTCGACCTATTTCCGAACTTATAGGTAAAGTCCGGAATCTGAGGTCTTGTTTTAGACTATCCGAATATGATATTTTTATCTTAGTTTTTTCTATCAGCTCAGCTTCCTCTAAACTTAGGCTTCTCACTCCTAATAACACGACGTTTTCTGTCAAGTCTAGAATTCTTTTAGTCACGCAAGCGTGGCTGTACATTGTACCTTCAAAGCTGTCCCTTAGATCTGCATGAGCATCAAGTATTACAACCCACAGATCGGGGAACAGTGTGTGGGCTGCCCCCACAGCGCCGATAGTTACGGTGTGTTCACCTCCCAGTATAACCGGGAACTTCCTATCTGCGAATATTCTTGCAACTGCTTCTGCTATTCTTTTTATCATTCCTAACGGGTCCCCCCTAAGCGGTTTTAACTCGTGTAAAGTATGAATTTTAGCATCTGAAAGGTGAAATCCTGTTTCGAAATCGTAGAGTTCCACTTCCCGTGATGCTTCTATTATCTTATGTGGAGCGAACCGGCTTCCTGGAATGTATGACGAGGTTGAATCGTAAGGGATTGGTAGTACTACATATTTCGAGTCTTCTAGTTTAGACTGAAGGCCGAATAATGTATAGGGAGGTAGACTATTCATTTTCCTCGAGCCGTCTTTTGATTTCGGGTAGGAGTTTCCCTTCTATTTCCGAGATTAACATTTTAGCTTCAGCAATGGGAGAAGCATATCTTAAGTCTTTACCTCTCATGGTGAACGCTTGAATATCTCCCTTAAACCTTATTTTTCCTCTTACTATGACCTCTTTCCCTAAAAGCTTCTCTCTAAGGGCGTCTAGAGGGTATCTGAAGGGTTGAAAACCGAGCTGATCGATCTCTGTAAGCATTTGTTCAACTGTTTTGCCAACTATCTCTTCTGCTATATCTCGGAAAAATGAAACCTTAATTGAACCTGTGCCATCATCGATAACTATGAAAAATGAGGGCAGGTATTCAACATCTTCGACCTTCCCACATTTTGGACATACGTGTCTACCGTATTCATAACTTGTGCGGGCTCCACATTTTTTACAAAATCTTGTTATGGAAAGGCTGTCACTGACATACACTACAGTGCCCCTAACTTCGTAGAACCCTTCAGATAGCTCACCAAGCCATTTCCTAGGGTATAGATTATCCTCGCTAACTGTTACTATTTTATAATCTTTATCTAGTGGGAGTTCTGTGATGCTGACGTTTTTCCCTATGTGAATCGCAACGTTTTCTCCTTCAATCCTTGCTCTCGCCCCTCTAATTTCAAGAAGGGTTGGAACGTCCATCTCTTTAATACGTCTTGCTGCTTCTCCCCATGCATACCCTCTAACAACTGCTGTATCGTCTCCCAGCAATAGTTCTAACATCTCAGATGAACTTCCGTCTCTCTGTGTATAGGGTATAACTTCGAATTTCTTGAGTAGGACGGCTTTTACATTAACATACTGCATGTTTCCCCTAATCTCGGAGAGCTTCCTAAATTCTAATTCTTCACTCTCTCCGTAGGAGATTATTTTAACACTTGACCGTGATCCTGCGTGAACTTCAAAGTTTCCATCTACGGATCTCCTAATTCTGGCCGATCGAATTAAAATTCTATCCCCTATTTTAAGGTTTACAGCACCTTCGACGGCTTTCCTCCAGAAAACTGCCCTCACTTGCTGCGTATTGTCTTCTAAGATTGCATAGAGCATACGCCCTTCTCTGCCATCCGGCCTTTCGAAGCTTTTAACATCCGATACAAAAACGACAGTACCGGTAACGTCTACCTCAGCGATCTCGGATGATATTTCACTCACTTTAAGCTTGGGAATTTCCACCTTAGGGAATTTTGAAGTATCACCCTCGTAGGGAACTATTCGGCCTGAAGAGGGGTCTATATGAATTACTTTCTCATTTCTGCTGTTAACCCTTACTCTCCCGCCAATGACTTTGATTACGTCTCCCTCTTCAAAATCAATGGTTTCAAGAGCCTCCTTAGGAGCCCACACCACAATATATGCGTAGCCCGTCTCATCTGCAATTTTAATCTCTCTTCTAAACCCCACTGAGCCGTCCTTCCTAGTAAAGCTGGTTACAGGATAAATTCTTACTACTCTCCCAGCCACTCTTATTCTTCTCATTCCCGGAATTAGCTTGTTAATCGACAATATGACTTCTGAGGTTGAAGGCTTAGGAAGTTCTATTCCCAACTCGGATGCAAGTACGTAAGCTGCTCCTTCAGGGTTGAGGAAACCTCTAAACTCCTCTTGATACTCCTTAATCCTCCTATAAACTTCTTCCCTTGTCAGGTTAGATTTCTCAACTATGTAAGATACGATTTTCTCGAAGTCCAATTGTGGGAAACACCTTTATTGAGCTAATAATCCAATACCCTGTACTGATATTATACATTTGCCTTTTTCTCTCTTAACACTAAAGTTAACATTTAACATCTTTTCGGCTACCCACATGTTTGACTCCGTATGCATAGTGAGCTTAGGTGTGACGATAGTGGATGTACCTCTTGCTAAAGCCATATACATTATAAGCATGTCGGAAAGGTGAGGGTCAACCGGGCATCCCGATTCCAACACGCTAAGTAGTTTTTTGGCGGCTTCCAGCCCCACTTTTTCGCTGGGTTTCCCACGCTCACCCAGAGAGTCTGATCCAACGACAGCTCCTGTGCTTGTAATAGCCCATAAGGATATTCCGGCGCCAGGGCCTAGATGCTCAGAGTTTTCTCGAACATCAAGTTCTATATTAATGGGTACATCAATTCCTGCCCTTCCAAGGTAATGCTCTGCAGAGCTAGCCATCCTTTCAGCAACGTGTCTAGGTAGCTTTATGGAATGGGCCACGCCTTTTATTTCTAATATTTCACCAAGCTCAACAATCTGTATAGGATCGAGTCCGCTGACGGGCTCTGATTTGAAAATGCAAAGCCCCCCTCCTCTTGGGTAATGCCCCCTCCTGACAACCTCTATACTAGCGTTCACCCCCACCCTATTAAGAGTGAATAAAAAAACGTTTCTATAGTAGTCTATCGTAGGAGACCATTTGACGTCCGTACCTCCTCTTACCTTAAGCGTGACAGAGGATTCAGAAAATACTGCAACCGGAATCGTGGCTTGCAAAAATAGAGTTATACTTCCAGCAGTTCCTATGTCGAAGAAGTAGTCCCCAGCCTTTCTCACCCGAGGTTTAAATGTTACTGCGGTTGAGCCTATCTTCAAACCCGTGACATCGGCGTTTGTTATCTGTGTAAGGGCTTTAGCTACCGTGAGATGTTGAGGTTTAAGACCGGGTGTAGGCCTTTTAGCCCTAATGTTAATGATCTTCACTGGTCTAAGCGTGACAGAGGAGAGTGCAAGAGTATTCCTGAATATAGCACCACCGCCTTCCCCGTAGCTACCGTCTATCTCTATCATTAAGTATAAAATGATAGGTCATGCCTTTAAAATCAGATGAAGAAACTCGCTGTAAAGGTAAACGGTCTATGGATTGGGATAGGACTTGAGGAAGGCCATATTTCCTGGAATACCATTCCATTAAGAAGTTTACATTCGCTGATAAGACACACATTAAAATACGGGGGTGAACTGGAGCTTCACACGAACAATGATTACATAAAAAGATACGCCCTAAAGATATTGAACCTCTATTATGGAGTGAACGTGGAAATGGAGGAGGAAAATTTGCTAATCCCGGGAGGGATTTTAGGGGAGACTCTAGAAGTGCTAAAGAGAATACCGAAGGGAAGAGTAGCCTCTTATGGCTGGCTTGGATTAAATATAGGGGTAAACCCTAGGCTTGCCGGGAAACTCTTAGGAAAGAATCCCTTTCCCCTACTATATCCGTGTCATAGGGTTGTTAGAAAAGATGGTAGCATCGGAGGGTACAGCTATGGTATAAAAGCCAAGAAAGAGATCCTTGAAAGAGAAGGTGTTCGATTTAAAGGTTTAAAGGTGTACAGGGAGTACTTTATTAACCTGAATTTATAGATATTGGGGGTAGATTTAAGTGGGTAGAAGTGTGGCTCACGTATTTGGAGAAGACTACGGTACTTCTCTTTACAAGTATGGGCCGGGCTGGCTTGGTGGGAAACCTGAAATTATAGAGAACAGGGGGTATTTTCCGAGGATATCTCGTGTTATTTCTGAGATAAGAGGCTATGAGGAAAAAGAGATTATCGTGGGACCAGATGTATCTAAGTATTTAGAATCTAGAGATGAGCTTATAAGGCTTTATTACCCGATGCGGAATGGCATAGTTGATAGAGGCGATGAGAGGGGGTGGATCGTTGTTAAAGAGCTAACAAGATATGGAATACAGAAGTTTAAGCCTCCCCTTGAAGATGAAAAATTTAGAGATTTTAACGGATATTATGTTGTTGCGGCACTTGCAGCTCAGGCTCCACGATACATGTATGAAAGACTTATAGAAATTCACAGAGAAGTCGAAGCTGAAACAGGACTGATAAAAGCATTCACTATAATCCCTCAGCCTCTAGCCGTCGCTATAGCTGAAGGTGCCACGACATGCATCGTGATTGAGGGTGGCCACGGCAATACGCAAGTAGCCCCTATTAGCAGGGATATAATTAGAACTGCTTTGATACCTTTAAACCGTGGAGGAAGCGATTCAAATGCTATTACAAGACAAATTCTCAGAGACCTCGGCTATTCAGACCTGGCCAGAGAAGAAAAGCTTGTTACCCTCTTTAAAGAACAGGCTGGCCTAATACCTATAACGCTGGATAAAGCCATAGAGTGGTGCAGGATGTACCCGGAGAGGATTAGTGGAAAATTTAGAGTCCCAGGAACAATGGTTGAAATAGACATGGAAGATAAGGTGTGGCAAAGGTTCCTGATAGGGGAATACATGTTTAACCCTGCACATGAAATATTTGAGAGCTACTATACAAGGGGCTTCCCGCCGCCAAATGACACTATTATAGGTAATAGGATCATACCTGGCAAGGTAAAGCTATCCGAGGTCATAAGGACGGCAGTTGAACTATGTGCGGTTGAGATACAGGCCGAGCTCTATAAACACATTATCCTCTCCGGTGGGAGTTTCAGCTGGAAAGTTCCTAAGAAGCTCTCGGATATAGCCGTAGACGCCCCAACAAAGGTTAAGATAATGATGAAAGAACTGGGACTGGAGAATGTAAATGTAAGAATGGTTAAAGACCCGAAATATTCAGTCTGGAGGGGAACAATCGTTTATGGCGCCGCCGTTCCAGACAGCTACGGATGGGACTGGAACGTGATGGAGGGGTGGATCTTCTTCAAGTAACCTGGACAGGAGCATTGTTCATTATTGATAGGGAGATAGACTCAGCAACAGCTACCGATTTTAACCCCTCCTCGCCAGGAACGGGGGGTTTAGCATCATTAATTATCGAATTTATAAAATCACCTATAAGCCCCGCTTGATAAGCTAAGAAACCCCTGAAATACTTCTTTCTAACAACCTCCAGCCCTACCTTTAAAAACTTAGACAACAGCGATTTAACCTCTTCGTACGGTGTAAGATGACTAGAGTATCTTAACATGTGGTCATTTCTAAGATCTATTTTAATTTCGCCCCCGGTTCCTCTGACTTCAAAAGTACTCCTTAGCCCACCATTATACCAAGAGGACTCGACCACTCCAATTGCCTTGTTCTTAAACTTTAACAGAGCTGAGAAGTATCCTTCAATATCCATTCTACCAAGAAAATCACCTCCATAGGCGAAAACACTTTCAACGTCACCTGCAAACCACAATGCAAGGTCAATAACATGTATAGCTACATTAAAGACGACACCCCCACCCTCACTTCTTTCAAAGGGCCACGTAGAAGAGGTCCAGCCGAAGGGGGGAGGGATAAATAGCTGACCTGAAACTCCAACTATGGCTCCCAGCCCTCCACTATCAACAATCCTTTTAGCAGCCATGACTGAAGGTATATAACGATGATTTTGCATCACACAAAGTTTTACACCGTACCTACGGGCCCTATTAACCATTTCAACCGCTTGATTTTTCGATATAGCCATCGGCTTCTCAACAAGGATGTTAGCACCCCGTTCAGCCGCATGTAACGATACGTCAAAATGCAGATGGGGAGGGGTGCATATATCTACAATATCAAGATCCTCTTTATCTAACATTTCCTTGTAGTCGTCGTAGAGGTTATCTACGTATTTCTTGCATCTTTTCCTTGCTACCGGATTCGGGTCTGCTGCCGCAGCTACAACAACATTGTTGTATAGTTTCCATGCTGGAATATGGCCCTTTAGAGCCACAGACCCACATCCGACAATCCCAATTCTTAGTTTTTTCACACTCTTGATATGGCGTCTAACTATTATATGTTTCACGGAGGGATAAATTTCGTATTGAAACCTAAAGTATCGGTAGTTAAGGTTTCAGAAGACATATATAGTGCGGTAAGCCGTGCAATAGAAATAGCTGGGGGTATGGAAATAAAGAAAGGAGATAAAGTTGTCATTAAAATTAACCTTTGCAATTTCAGAGATTACACTTCCGGCGCCACAACCGACCCAAGAGTCCTGGGGGCCCTCGTGAATCATATAAAGACTGTGTACTCGCCTGGAGAATTGTATGTCGTTGAAAGCGACGCTACCTCTATGAACGCAGACATCCTCTTCAAATGGCTAGGATTTGAAGATATGGCCAACGAACATGGTTTTAAACTTGTAAACTTGACTAAAGACGCCATCGATGAGGTAACGTTGAATGGTAGAAAGCTAAAGAAAATTAAAATCGCAAAGACAATAATTGAAGCGGATTATCTGATATCCCTTTCGAAGCTAAAGACTCACCTCCTAACAAAAGTTACATGCGGCTTGAAAAACATGTTTGGGGCGATCCCTATCAAAAGAAAAATAATCTATCATAGGTATCTCGACGATGCCATTGTGGATGCAAATATGGCAATGAAAGTAGATTTCTCCGTGGTTGATGGGATAATATCATTGGAAGGGGAAAAGGGGCCCACCTACGGGTATCCCAAAAAGACTGGTTTAATTATCGCAGGGAAAGACATTGTCGCTGTTGACTCAGTATGCGCCAGGATCTTAGGGTTTAACCCACTTCTCATAGGTCATATCAGGAAGGCGTGGCTTTCAGGCGTCGGAGAGATAAATGCAATCATCGAAGGCGACGGCTTAGAGTCTGTAGGCTCCAGTTTTGATCTTGTTCATGCCGGCCTACTTAAGCTTGTATATTGGCTTAAGGCTAGGATGTGAGTTCTTCTAATATCTCTTTAGCTCTATCTATACGTATAACGCCTTCCTTAACCATTCTTTCAGCTACCATATCAACCAATTTTCCCTTTGCTCCAGCCATTATGGCAACATTCCTAGCGTGAAGTTCCATGTGACCCCTTTGAATTCCCTCGGTTGCGAGAGCTCTGAGGGCTGCAAAGTTCTGGGCAAGCCCTACGGCTGCGAGAATCTCAGACAACTCTCTCGCGGTTTTCACACCTAGTATTTTAAGGTTTATCTTGGCAATTGGATGAACTTTGGTCGCTCCTCCAATGATGCCAACTGCAGCTGGAATTTCAAGGTATCCCACTAGGTCTCCATCGTCGTTAACCTCCCATGTTGAAAGCGAGGTATACCATCCAAACCTTGCCGCGTAGGCGTGGCATCCGGCCTCTACAGCTCTTGTGTCGTTTCCTGTGGCTAGAACAACAGCAGTAATCCCATTCATTATTCCCTTGTTATGGGTGGCGGCCCGATATGGGTCCTCACATGCAAATGCGTAGGCTTCCATTAATCCCTCAACAACATCTTCTCCCCCTATAGCGTCCTTATCGAAAACAGCTTTGGCTCTTGCAATTCTATGTGTTGCTAGGTTTGAGATTATTCTGAGTCTAACCCGCCCACCCGTAATATCTTCTACAAGAGGAGCGACTGCTTCACACATAGTATTTACGGCATTAGCCCCCATCGCATCCCTCACATCAACAAGCAACTCTACAATTAACATTGAACCCATAAATGTCTCGATAACTTTAGCTTGGACATCTTTAACTCCACCACCGAGCTTGACTAGAATTGGGTCTTTCTCGTTAGCTCTTTCTATAATCTCGTTCTTTGCATTAAGCACATCGAACTTCGCACGGTATGGATCACTGAGACCTACAACTTGTATTTGGCCTATCATTACAGGGTCGGTACTACTTGTTGCAAACCCACCTTTTACTCTCGCAAGCTTAGCTGCATGGCTTGCAGCAGCCACTACGGAGGGCTCCTCTATAGCCATTGGGATTAGGTAGTCTTTACCATTTATTAGGAAATTAGTAGCTATACCAAGTGTTACAGGCATTACACCAATCACATTCTCGATCATTCTATTAGCTAGATCAACCTCTAAGGAACCTGTATTTTTAAGCAGGGCTACCTCCTCTTCAGAAAGGCCGGCAAAGTCCGCAACGATTTTAAGCCTTTCATCCACTGCAAGGTTGTAAAAACCGGGAAGTCTTGAAGTTCTTGCCATGTTAGCACATCTATGCCGGACAATCTTAAAATCTTAATGTTATTTGTGAATGACATTAAGAAATCAGTATATGTAAGTTTTAAGAGCAGAGGAGGCTGCTAAAGTGGAGTTGGTGAGTGTCCATCGGAATTGAACTTGATAAGTTTATAATTATGCTGGTTATTGAACTAAAACTGTCTACAATGGGGAGGTTAGCTTGAAGGTTAAAATAGACCTTCACGTCCATAGTACCTTTTCTGATGGGATACATGACGTTTATAGCCTATTAAAAGCTGCAAAGTCCAAAGGGTTGGATGGAATTGCAATTACGGATCATAACACCATTGCCGGAAGCATAGAAGCGGTAAAAATAGCTAGGAGGATGGATGATTTCATAGTTGTCCCAGGCACGGAGGTCAGAAGTAAAAGGGGAGACATTCTCGCTTTAGGTATATATGAGGATATACGACCTGATATAGAGCCTGAGGAAGTTGTGGATGAGATACACGAACGAGGTGGGCTTGCCATTGCTGCCCATCCGTATTCTAGGCTTTCAAGAGACAGCTTAGGAGACTATATATTAAAAGTGAATTTTGATGGTGTTGAGACTTTAAACGCTAGAGCTAGGGGTTTTGAGAACCGAAAGGCTGAGGTGAAATGTAAGACTCTTGGATTAAGTTGCGTAGGTGGTAGCGATGCGCATTCGATATGGGAGGTCGGAAATGCTTATACCATAATTGAAGCTAACTGCGATATTGATGATATCCTTAAGGGTATTAGTATGGGCCTAACTAAGCCGGTAGGCGTTATTACACCTCTAGGTCTTATATTAAAGGTAACCCTTTATCACAAGTTAAGGGTGTTGGGTTTTGATTAAGGGTTTGTATATTGGCAGATTTCAACCTTTCCACTATGGACATCTCAAAGCCGTAGAGTATTGTCTTTCGAGGGTGGATTTTTTGATCATTGGTATTGGCAGCTCACAGTTTAAAGATACGGTGAAGAATCCCTTTTCTATAGAGGAGAGATTTGTAATGGTAGTTTTGGCATTGAAAGAGGCGGATGTTGATTTCGGGAGGCTATGTATAACCGCTATTCCTGATTCAAGGCCTGGTGAGAAATGGTCTGAGATAGTTAGGTCGAGGTGCCCTAGTTTTGAAGTTGTTTTTACGAATGATCCATGGACTAGGCGTGAAATTGCAGATCTGAATGTAAAAATAGAACCCATACCCTTCTATAGGAGAGAGATTTATGAAGCGACGAAGATAAGGATGAAAATCTTAAACGATGAGGAATGGGAATCTCTCATCCCTGCTTCCGTTGTGAGGTTTTTAAATGAAATAAACGCTGTGGAAAGGCTTAAGGCCATTTATTTGCCTACTCCTCAGACCTAACTTCGAGAATGCCCTCCCTGAGTGCTTTGAGTAGCGCTTTTCCAAGTTTAGATCTAAGTGGTATGACTATAGTGGCTTTGTCGTCAGTTAATCTGCTTCCAAGCCTTACTTTATCCGAATATAGTGAGACGTGTTTTCCCGCATAGGATGGTGGGAACATCAACTGTAATGTTTTCTTTCTACGTCTGTATTGGTATGGGACAACTTCACCTTTAATGGGCTGCCTTTTCTTTCCAACAGGGAATATTATGACTTCATCCGCGAAGGAGTATATTTCATACATTGGCCTGCCAGATTCAAAGTCTCTGACAACTATAACGGGCCTAGCTAAAGCTCTATCTTTCATCCCCTCAGGGAGCTTAACGGTTATCTCTAGACTTAAAACCTCCCTAATTCGCCCATTTTCTATGAATATTATCGTATCCACTATGTGAGGGAGTAATCCAAGATCAACTCTACCTATGAACCTTTGAATTGCTTCAATTGGGGATCCACAGTGAACTACACCTATCATTCCTATACCTGCCAGTCTCATGTCTGTATAGATTTTGAAATCTCCAGTCTTACGCATTTCATCAAAGCAAACGTAATCCGGCCTAACCAGAAGTAAAAGATCTGCTGTTTTCTCAAAACTTCCCTCCAGCTTTGTATACTGCGTCACTTCCGGCTCTACTTGCAAGTCTCTAGGCGACTCAAGGGTTTTCACTATTTTCCTGTTTCTCCTATAAAACTCTATAAGAGCACTCGCAAAGGTCGTCTTACCAGATCCTGGAGGGCCTGCTATTATTATCCCGGCCGCTCTTTCCCTTATTCTTTTCTTTAACTTATCACTAAGATCATAGTCCTCGAGTAGAACTTTTACTAGTGGTCTAACGGCAGTTATTTCGATTCCATCCGAGAATGGCGGAAAGGACACCGAAATCCTATATTCTCCCTTCTGAATAACATAGGCTCCCCGCCTTTTAATTTCGATGGTTGCATTTGGATCTATTTTTGAACTCTCTATAACTTCATATGCCATTCTAAGCATGTCTTCCCTAGTTAAAATCTTATTAGATAGCTCTATAAGGTTAAAGCTCCCTGGTTTACCTTTCTTTGCAAGAGGTCTAGCGCCCTCTTTTAGATGAATACTCAGAGTTTGCTCGTCAAAATACTTTAGTGCTTCTATTTGACCTATTGGGGGGCCTATGTATATTGCATTTATATCCAGCGTCATAAGCATCTGGTACAGGATGTAGTCCCCAGTAATGATAAAAGCGTTATATTTAGATGCAAGCAACGGCAGAAGGCGATCCTGAGACATGAGGGGGGACTGAACTATCTCTAAACCTGCTATTATACCCTTTTTGAACATTATTCTAAGTTTCTGAATGGTTTTAAGTCCATCTAAAGCCCACTTATCTCCTTCCTCTGACCTTTTGACGAACAATCTTACATAGGATGATGGAATTATGATCTTCCTATTCCTAATATGGTCTAACCCTTCTTCTTTCAGTATCAAGGAATATAATAGTGAGTTTAAGTCTGGGATTATGGGTTTGGTGTCTGTCAACGTAGTTCACCTAATTGATAGTTCACATATCTTTTAAAGAAAGTAAGGATTGCATATATTGGATAACATTGTCAGGCATCCTAAGAAGATGCAGAGTGTGCGGGAAACTCTTTACAGAAGAAGATCTGAAGACTAAGGACGGCAAGCTTAGGTGCCCAAACTGTGGATCCGGGCTTTTTAATGTTGTCAGGAATCCAAGTAATCCAAAGGAGGAGGTTAAGCCTGCACGCCAAGAGGATGCTGTGATGAAGCTTCTTGAAGATATGATGATCGAATTCCCTATATCCAAAAAAAGAAGGGCTTACGAATTATAGATGAACCTCGGATATTGTCTTTCAAGCGGTTTAGCGACGAATAGCGAATGCCTACATTTTGTTTGAAGTTCTTCTATTATTCTTTGAATTATCGCTCCCTTTGGATTACGGACATCAGTCCTCTCTTCAAGGTCATCAAAGCTGCTAAATGGTTTTTTAGAGCGTTCTTCAAGTATCTTCCACATGGTTTTCCTCCCAATGCCGGGGAGGAGATTTAGCTCATGAATACGTATATTTATAGGTTTACTTTTATTGAAGAATGAGAGAAACCTCTCTTCATTCTCTTCTACGATTTTTCTAACAGCGTTTTCAAGTTCCATTCTGGCTAGGGAAGACAGTTCTTCATATCTTAATACTCTTAGAACCGCTTCGACTTTAAGTCTGAAGCCTCTCCCAATGTAGACCTTCTCGCCTACTTCTATGTTGACGCCTTCTAAGATCAGAAGCTCCAGAAGCGTAAAGTATTTTGTCCCTATCGCTTCAGCAACAGTCCTAACATGCTTCTCAACTCTCCTTCTATAGATGTTGAGTATTATGCCATACTCCTCGAGAAGTTTGGGCGGTCTGCTACCCACTTTAAGCCCCCTATTCCCGGATCTCAGAGAGAATTTTTATAATTTCATCATAGGTTTTACCTGTCAGCAAGGGATAAGCTACGAATAAGGCTGTTCTAACCTCCTCCCTCTTTTTAATTCTCAGACCTACGAGCATAGCGGCATCTTCCACTTTTAAACCTAGATCCATTAGTTTTTTAACAGCAGCTCGGGCTTTCTCGGGGCTGATGTCTGAAAACTGGTTTAGATATTCCATTGTCATCCTCTGAGTTTTCGTTAAATTTTCTATGCCCTTATCTTCCCATATATTTAAGAGTATCGACCTTACCTCTGGGGCTGAAAGAACTGCTAATTTTCCTATAATCTCCATTTACCTCACCGGTTTCAAATGTACAGGGTGGATTATAAGGTGTTTAACTTTAGAACCTACCTTAACGTCAACTAGGTATGCTTTTCCTCGCTTACCTGTAATTACTCCTGTCTTACCTTGGTACCTCCTGTGAGGCATCGCGTTTCTGACTGCTGGTTCCACGTCGATATATACTTTATCGCCGACTTTAAATTCCTGCAGGAATCTCGAAACTCCGGGGAGCCCTCTCTCCCTTGGTCTCTTGGTTAGGAATTTTCTAGATTTTGATAAGAAACCCTTACTTCTCTTTACCATTAGACTCACCTATATCTATCACATCCAACTGTATACATTCAACTTTTAACCCTAATATGTCGCTGACGCTCGGTTTTGTTCTACCGGCGTCACCTGTAATTAGTTCTTTCACATATGTCCCTCCTTCACACTTTACTGTCATTTTGAACATATTTTCAGATACCCTTCGAATACTTACGTCGTAGATTCTTTTAAGCCTAACTCTGTCAACCCTTCTATGTGCAACTCTTCTAGGTGTTCTTTGATGAATTATTGCCCCTTTGAGTCTATTAACGACTTTTTCCATCGATGCATCGTCTATCGGCTCCTCAGATTTTACTAGGGCAAGGTAGGTCTTGACAGCCCTCTCCATCTCACCCTTAACTCTGCTAATATAGCTTTTATCAGCATATCTTAGTCCTTTAACTCCTATTATACCCTCATATTTTTCGTTGACATCTCTTTCTACCTTTTCTAAGTTGATATTTCTCTTCTTAGGTGAAATGATCTCTAGCGCGAAGGGCCTGCCCGAACCTAGAACTCTCACATCTACGTCCTCCCTTCCTCCTGCATGGAGAATACCTTTCTCACCCTCGAAGTATGGTAGGATAGCGTTTACCAGTAAATCCTCGATTGATGTTCCATACTCCTTCCCTGTCCAGTTACATGCCTCACAACCTATTCCATTGCAGTGTCTACAGGCCCATGATGTTTGAGGAATATTTCTTACATACTTAAGGTAGCATCCTGCGATAATGATAGGTTTAACATCGACATGCACCATGTTGTAAGGTATATTCACTGTTATTTTTACATCAGGATCTCGATTATCTATTGTGGCTTTAGTTCTGTTACGTACAAAGCTATCTAAGTATTGGTTAAATTCGACCTTGATACTGGCTGCATCCATCGGATAAATTAAACTTCTGATCTCGTCTTCCCTTTCTAAGACGTCTGTTGGAAAGATTGTGCCGATCTTATAACTTTTAAACTCATATTCACTCAGCTTGTCGAGAATCTTCTCCCCTATGTCTTCCAATTGGTTTATAAGGCCTCCGCATATATAACATTCTTTTCCGGTATCCTCGTTCTTAGCTGTCTCGAAATAAACTATCTTTTTCACGATTTGACCTTTAATGTCTGTCGGTATCCAGGGGCATGCGTAGAAAAACTGTCTTCCAAGACATCTGTTACATAGTTTATATGTGGCTAATAGTGATTTAAGATCGTCTAGCGCCGGCAAATACTTACATCCCCTTCATTCTGAGTTTTTTCATAAGTTTCTTCATGTCACGCCGGCCCATAGAGCTTAGGGTTTTTTTCATCGTATGATAAGCCTTTAATAGTTCTTTGACATCTCTAACGGTAACTCCAGAGCCTTTTGCGATCCGAACGATTCTTGTTCTTTTTATTAGCTCCGGATTCTCTAATTCCTCTTTGGTCATTGATTTTAATATCACCTCCCATTTTTTCATCTTGTCTTGAGCTTGATACCCGAACTCAGAGGGTAGATTAACACTAAACCCTGGGATAAGATCGATAAGCTTGCTAAGAGGGCCTAACTTTCCAAGTTGGTCTATTTGATTTTTGAAGTCGAGCAATGTAAATTTTCCCGAGGCTATCTTTCTTATATCCTCGGGTGTTATCTCAACACTTGCTTCTTCCATCTTTTTTACGAGTTCTTCGATGTCTCCCATGCCTAGCAGTCTTGAGACGAACCTCTGAGGGTCGAACTCTTCTATATCTTCAAGCGATTCTCCAGATGTAACGTATACTATTGGGGCTCCTGTGACTGCAACTGCTGATAAGGCTCCTCCGCCTTTAGCTGTACTGTCAAGTTTTGTTACGATCACTGCGCCTACATTCGTTGCATCAGAGAAAGCTTTAGCCTGGGCGTAGGCTGCTTGTCCTATGGTAGCATCGACTACCAGTATTACTATATCTGGTTTTATCGTTCTTTCTAGCTCAATCATTTCGTTTATCAGTTCTTTCTCGTTTCTGTGTCTGCCAGCGGTATCAATAAGAATGACGTTATACCCCTCTGATTTATACTTCTTGATGCCGTCAATTGCTATTTCCACAGGATTTTTCTTAGGGTCGAAATATACAGGAATATTTTCAGGTAACATTTGTTCAAGCTGTATGTTGGATGCGGGTCTTATGGTATCAGTAGAAATAACCCCTACTTTGCCATACTGTTTATCCAGGAGCCTAGCTAGTTTGGCTACCACAGTTGTCTTGCCTGAGCCTTCTATTCCCACGAATAGGAGGGTGTTTACTCTTCCCGATCTTATGGGTAGTTTTCTCCGTTTCTCTCCCAGTAGGTTGATTAATTCTTCGTATAATGTCTTGACGGCCACGTCTCTACGGCTAAATCCAATTGGCACCTCTGCTTTGAGCGATTTTTCTCTGATCCTTGATGTTAGTTTATAAACCAGTTCTACATTTACGTCTGCTTTTATAAGGATTCTTTGTACATCTTTTATAAACTCGTTGACAGCCTTTTCATCGGGCAGAGGGAGCCCTAGGAAACGCCTTACAGCCTTATTCAGAGATATGCCTACTTCCTTAAGTACCACTTTATATTTCCCTTAAAGCAGTCTAACTATCTTGACTTTCCCCATGCTTTCCCAGTATTCCACCTCGACCCCAGGCTGAAGTTTGGAAAGGAGATCCTGATCTGTCGGGGGCTTAACTTCAAAGGTGTTATATGTTTCAAGATCCATTATTTGTATGGAATCAGGAGCAGTGGATACTACTTGGGCCTTCTTCTTTTCAACGATAGGGACTTCAACCTTTTTATCTGCTGGTGCAACCATATCTCTTTTAACATCGTCGAATAGACCTATAGCTACCAATCTGACCTTCGCTGAACCATGCTTTCCAGGTTTTGACTTTTCTACAGAAACAACTTCGCAGGGTTCACCATCTATGATGACGTATCCGCCTTTTTTCAAGGAGCCGACATCCTTATACATTGACATGTGTATCTACCTATATGATTTTTGAACACGAGCCCTAGCTGAGGGCCCACCGTACTTCTTTGGCTCGGTCCTCCTCGGGTCCTCGACAAGTAGATGTCTATCGTACTCTATAAATGTTTTCTTTAACTCTTCCGAACCTGTGTACCTTATTATAGCTTTGGCTATGGCGATCCTTATCGCGTCAGCCTGGCTCATGAATCCTCCCCCTTTCACTTTAACCTTGATATCTATACTATTCCTTAGTTTGTCATCTATGAGGAGAAGCGGCTCTTGTATTCTCATAATGGATATCCTGTTGGTACAGAAAACGTTCAGGGGCATACTGTTTATAAGAAGTCTACCTTTGCCTGAAGTTATCGTAACGAACGCTTTAGACGTTTTTCTTTTGGCTGATGCGAAAGCCATCTTGACCTGCTCACTTTCACTCATTCTTTAACCCCCTATATCCGAGTTGGTAACTTATCCACTCAACTGTTACATACCTTGGGATGTATTTACCTTTAAGTCTGTCTACGTGAAATTCTGCAGGATTTACCTTTTTAGCGTTGACCGCCCAATCTGGAGTTCCAATATAAACTCTTAGTCTTCTAAGCGCCTCCTTCCCCTTGTGTTTCTTTATAGGGAGCATCCCTCGAATGGCGTACCACACTATTCTATCTGGCCTTCTAACGTGTTGGGGGCCCTTCTCAGGTCGGCTTTGTCCTCTTATCTCTAGCCTCTTTAGGTATTTTCTAAGAATGTCGTGCTTTGAACCGGATATTACAGCTTTTTCGCAGTTTATAATAGCTACTCTTCTCCCTAAGAGTAGATTTTTAGCCACGTAACTCGCCATTCTGCCGAGCTTTAGCCCGGAGGCATCTACAACAATATCAAATTGTTGGGTCGCCATACCTTCTCAACTCTATACGATTATTTTCACGTTTGAACCTTTGGGATTCCTATCATAGAGTTCTAGGATTTCAAGAGCTTCACCGCCGCTCTTCATTATTTTATCTCTTGCTTTCCTTGTGAATTTAAGTGCAGCTACTGTTATGGGGTGATCCAGCGTCCCGTGGCCTAATACTACTCCCGGTACGACAACTGTTTCTTTAGGCTGTGTTAGCTTGTTTAGCTTCCACAAGTTCACCTCAGCTCTTTTCCTTCTAGGTTTTAGTATCCTTTCTCTGACCTTTCTCCATAATCCAGCCTTTCTTCTCCCTGAAAGTTTTTCTGCGATCTCTATAAGGAGAGGGTTCGTCTTTGTTATCTTCTTCCGAGGCATGTTAGGGACACCTTGTTAAGTGCGGAGGGTGGGATTCGAACCCACGAACCCCTCAGGGACGGGATCTACAAGTTTCTCCTCATTCCCGCGCCTTTGACCAGGCTTGGCTACCTCCGCATGGTATTTTATACTCTGGGGGTAATATAAATTTTGCTACGCTTCAGCTACCTGTTTTTTAAAGCTTTCAAGCTTCTCAATTATTATCTCTATTGCTTTCTGAAGTATTTGCTGCGGCTCTAGGGCACCTGTAGTTTCGAATTGAAAAATAAACCTTGTATCGTCCATTTTCAATGAAATCGCTTTACTATCGCATGCTTCAACACATAACTTGCACAGGGAACATTTAAGTGGATCCAAAACTATTTCAGCATCTTTTAAAGCAAGTGCCTTCCTGTTACACACCTTGATGCATTCACCGCAAAGGTTGCATTTAGAATCGTCAATTTCAATCATTGGGTAGTATTTATAGCCAATCGGCCCTACTGGCTGCCATTTACTGTGCTGTTTTCCCCTTCCTAGCCTTGCTATTGCTTCGAGAACTATGCGATCCTGTTTATTTAGTTTAAATAATGGGATGTCAGATCTTACAGGTTTTATCATTGGGTCTTGAGGCTTAAGGTCCCCCGAGTATATTATTGTATTGTCCTCTCTGGCCTCGACTTCTAAAATTAGCCTGGTTGTACAGAGAGGGCAGCCGGATCCACCACATTTGCATTCCTCAGGCAGATTGTACTTTTCAAGATCTGTTGTAAGTGGTATCATTCCCAGCGTATGTGCTATATGCTCGTCAAAATACATTGTGTTGTTTTCTATCACGACTATGTAGTCTATAGCCATTGTTGGAACTTCAGATATAATTGTCCTCCGTAGCGCGTTAGCTATTGCAGGGTTAGCTTCTGAGAGTTCAAACAACATGTGATGATCCGAAGCCTCAATAATTTTGATCTTCACTCGAACACCTATCATAAGTTAATACTGAGCTATGATTTTAGTTTTGTCTTTTCTTTTTCTCTCTGAGTATTGAGAACCAAGGGTTGCTTTTGACAACCTCGTTGAGTTCATCTATGTTCCCAACCTTAGGGTAGCTAGCCTCGGGCAGATCCGCTGTACTGATTTTTTCTACGGTTATCTCCCTCCTCACAACTTTTGTTGCGGGGATGAGTGGAGCTTGTTCACTAACATGTCTTACCGTTTGCTGTGGGTGCGATTGTTTTAGTGTCTCCTCTAGTCTTTTCAGCGTTCTCTCCAAAGATTCGAATCTGGATATTAGTTCTTGAATTGTTTCTGAGTATTTCTGCAATAACAAGTTAAGGGAGGACTCTTGAGTAGGGATACCAGTATATGCTTGCTTATCGGTGTATGTCTGCTTAGCGATCACCTCCTTCTCAGATTGAACAGTATTTTTGGGGATTTCTATATTTATTTCAGGTGGATACGGTTTCCACTCGATTTCAGCCTGTGTGAATGGTATTAAGGAGACTTTACTCATTAGAAGTTTCTTTTTAATACTGCGTGAGACTGATGTATATACGTAATCCTCTGCGCCATCTGGTAACCAGATCTGAACAATATTTACGTCACTAACATTCTGTTTAATTGCAGAAACCAATTCTTCTACGCTGTCTAAGAGTGGGTCGAAAATTAGAGCTAGTATCAATCTTCCCTTGGGGTTTTCTAGATAGAAACCTCTAAATTTTGAGGTACCTACGACCTTAAATCCTCTTGATATGTAGTATCCTTTAATTTTTGAGAGTATACCTTCCAAAGTTCCTATAGAGAAATAGAAGCCTGAGGTTTTAAACTCTTCTCCCTCTTCTCCCGTGCGGCCTTCTAGTTCCATCATGAGGTATTGGTGTCACATCTTCTATTCTTATAAGCTTCATTCCAGCTCTTGCGAGCCCTCTTACGGCGCCAGCGGCCCCGGGACCAGGTATTCTAGGACCTAATCCCCCTGGTGCCCTAACTTTTACTATTAGAGCTGTTATCCCCTTCTTTTTGGCTATGTTTGCGGCTTCAGTGGCTGCTTTGAAGGCGGCGTATGGGCTACCCTCCATTCTATCGGCCTTTACAAATCTGCCACCTGATGATATTGCTATCGTCTCAGCTCCTGTTTGATCTGTGATGTGGACGATTGTGTCATTAAATGATGAATAAATGTGAGCTATACCAACATGCCCCTTCTTTTTAGTTGAACTCATGCCTGTTCACCCATTATCTTGTCCAATATTTCTTTATCAACCTCTATGGTATTTTCCTCCTCCACGCTAACAAGGTACGAGGGGATCTTAACTATTCTCCCATTGACGCGAACATGACCATGAACTACAAGCTGCCTCGCCTGGTAGGGTGTTCTAGCGTATTCCTTGAGATAAACTAATGTCTGAAGCCTTCTCCTCAGAAAGTTTTCAGCTGTAACGTCGAGTACATCGTCAAGAACGGCATCGCCAGGTATTATTCCAAGCCTCTTAAGTCTTGATAGTAATTGTTCTTCCAACTTAACATCTCTGCCCTCAGTATGTGAGAGTAGAATTCTTGCCAATCTTCGGACCCTACTGGCTTCGTGGTGCGCCCTTAATAGTTCTCTTTTATTTCTTAAGCCGTACTCACCGACTAGCTTTATGGACCACTCAAGGTACTGTTTGTCCCATGGTTTTCTAGGCCTTCTATATTTCTTCCTTGGTTGCTTAGGGTCTCCCATTTTCACACCTACTTCTTCTTCCTAACATATCCTATTGTTGGCCCTCTTCTACCGGTTGTCCTGGTTCTTTGGCCTCTAACCTTAAGGCCTAGGGAGTGTCTTAGCCCTCTATATGAGCCCATCTTTTTAAGCCTGTCTATATCTATCTTCTCGTATAGTTTAATGTCAGACCCAAGAATGAGCAGGTTCTTACCTGTTATAGGATCCCTCTGCCTGTTATAAAGCCAGGGGGGCAGCTCGTATTTGTACGGGTCTTTAAAGAACTCTTCTAACTTCTCTATCTCCTCATCCGTATATTCGGAGAGCTTCTTTTGAGGGTCAAGGTTTAGCTTCCTAAGTATGGCGTTGGATAGTGTGAACCCTATCCCCGGTATCTTTGTGAGGCTTACGAGTGCCTTCTTCTCCGCGTCCAATGTTGTACCTGCTATTCTTATAACTCTTCTCTCCACTTCTGGCATATTAATCCCCTAGGAACACGCCGGGGGTGGGATTCGAACCCACGCGGCCATCCCCGAAACTCAGGGGGCCACGGGCTCGCAGGCCTGGGCTCCAGGCCCGCCCCTTGACCGGGCTAGGGTACCCCGGCGTTAATTTTAAAGACTTAGCTCGGATTTAAAGTTTAACGCCAAGCAGGGGGATAGACTCCTCTATCCATTAAAACCCTTATCGGCTTCGCAGCTATACCCTTGGATGAAGATAGCATCTCCTCTGATGACATAGATGCTTCAGCTAGAGCAACTGCTTCAGACTTTAGGGTCATTATAACTACCATATCTTTGGGCTGTATTTTCGGTGATAGTTTAGAAATCCCTCTCACGGTAAGGGGGGCTCCGTGGCAGACTGCGTCGACAGCTGTATCCTTAACAACTATCATTGGAAGTTTTTTAAGCACGTATTCCATTGGTTTAAGTATTCTCCTTAAAGAAGTATCATTGCCTGATTTACGCCATGTGTTGTAGACTTGAAGTAGTTGCTGAAGGGTTACGGCTTCATCTTCGGTGAATGAGCCGGCAGCTGTTCTTCTTAATTCAGACATGCTCGCTCCAACGAGCAGTACCTGACCAATGTCATGTATTAGTTTTCTGATATAGGTTCCGGCCTGGCATTTAACCCGTATTAAGGCGTAACGGTCTTCGTACTCAAGGAGATCTATCTTATGAATTTTCCTTATCCGCAGCTTCCTCTTCACAGAGGATCTTACAGGGGGCCTCTGGTAAATGTCTCCGTGAAATCTTGTTATTACTTCGCTTAATCTCTCGTATTTAACATCGCCATGAAAGTATACTAGCGCTACGTACTCCTTATCGAAGCCTGAGATTATCTTAGCTATTCTTGTGGATTTACCAATTACGAGAGGTAGAACTCCGCTTACTTTGGGATTTCTCCGGGCTATCCGCCCTCAAGAGTCCCACAATGTCCTACCCTTTTAATTCCTAGTATACTTCTAATCCACTTTGTAACGGTATGAGATGAAGGCCCTCTTGGCTTGTCAAGTACAATGATAGAGGTTTTCAACAAGTCTTCTATAGCCCGTTCTTCGGGGCGAGAGCCATATGCAGGATTAGTCTCAGCCTCTTCCCTTACTAGCAATTGGCTTAAGAATTGGTTCAAGATTTGCCCCCTTTACCTGTGAATTCTTTATATATCTCGGTCTGAGATAGGGCTTTTATGACATCTTCGTCCGACGCATTCTTCTCTATGTCTATTACTACCGGGAGTGGGTCCAGGTGGTTTATGTTGCACCGTCTCCTTCTTACCCCAGTTAATTTCTTGGGGCCGGTTATTAATACATAGTTTTTATCTATTACGTCGACGATTACGCATTTTCTGCCTTTCTCTCTACCTTTAGTCTTCGTGCAGACCCTACCAACTACGAACAGTGACATCTTGACACCGTTTATAAGCAATACTGGAGAAGTGTTTTAAATTTTAACTTCAGGTAGGCGATGTGCCCAGGGCTTTTTGTATTATTGGAGAGAAAGCAATAGATACTATGAAGTAAAATCCGATGAATCCAACCTCATATTCGCTTAAGGGGCTGCCTCTGTGGAGAAAGCTTGAAAATGGTAGCTTAAACGGTAGTGAAGCTACCGGTATTGATCCATAAACCCTTCGCAGAAGCATAAATACAAGTAGCATCGGAAGAGGTGTTATGAGTGACTGTTTTAGTTGCATCATCATTAGCTCCTGCTCTACGGATTTCATTTTCGACTCAAGCTTCTTTATTTTGAGTTCTCCCTTTTTACCTTTGAGTTTAAGCTCGTATTTCAGCCTCATGAACTCCTTTCTTTGCTCACTATATTTCTTCAGCTTTTCGATATCTATGGTAAACTTGGTTACAATAGCCATTATGAAGTTTAGCATGATAGCGAGTAATGTCAGGAAAATGATTGAATTTGGAGGGTAGGAGATTAAGTTTACAAGGTTGGGGGGCATTGTATGACACCTATAGGAATCTTTTAGCTATTGGGTATATTTCTAGGAGGCGCTCCTTCATGAGTGATTCGTAAATGGAGTAGGTGATGGTCACACCTAGAAGGATTCCTGAGCCGGATCCAAGGGCTCCTGTTAAATCAGCTAGTAATGCTATCACACCTATAAATAGGCCGCCGAGTAGTGTTACGGAGTTTATGTATCTCCGCAGCCTGTTGGCTATAATCTTCCTTGAGACTCTCATACCGGGCATCACTAGCTCCTGAGATACGAGTTGATCCGCCACTGAGTCGGCGTCCATTCCCGATGTGAGAACCCAGATCACTGAGAAAACCACGCATAGGATTATTAGTATGATCCCATATATGGCTGCGCGTAGTGGATCCGCAGAGAATGAGAGCATTCCGTATGGAGGCTGTGTGTAGTATGCCAAACCTCCTTTTGGCACAAGGTTTCCTTCTACGTATTGATATTCGCCTATAATTCTGACGAGCATTCTAAGATATTCATTGTCTGAATATCCAAACCTGCTCCATAGAGTCTGGCTGACAATGGCTATGTCTCCGAAAAGCGCTGATGTGAATATTATAGGGATATTTGAGACGTATAACAATCTTAAGGGATAGCTTGCTTTATACCCACCTATTCTAGCGAAGGAAAGAGGGAATACGATTTTAACGTCATATGCAACGGCTACAGCAACGAATACAATAAAGGTTGCTGTAAGCTTTGCTATGTCCGGTAGTCCACCACGGGTAATAGCCATAGCTCCCTCCGTAAGGAGGGCTGGGATTGCACCAACAACTCTGTCAACATCTGGGGCGGTAAAGGGGGAGAAAGCAGCCCAAAAAACTGTTTGAGCGATACCAGCTAAAATGAAGAGGCTTATTCCGCTTGCTATACCCCACTTTGAACTTACTTCGTCGAGGTACATCAGTATAAAACATCCTGCAGCTAGTTGAAGCCAAACAAGGAACGATGTTCTCCTATCTAAAACCCCGTATTGTCCGCCTGCAACATACAATGCCGCTGTAACAACTATAAATAGTATCGAGGCTAGCTTCTGGGATGCTTGGAAGAATGATCTGTCATCAGGGTCTGTGAGGTCTAGAGGTATTATTTTACTTCCTACTAGGAGTTCAAGTATTATTCCAGCGGTTACTATGGGTCCTATTCCAAGCTCTACAATTGAACCTTGGGATCCGGCAAATATTATTCTAAATGTTGCTAGACGGTCATACCTTGAGGGGGCGACCCCGTAGAGAGGTATCTCTGTTAAAATGAAGTACAGTATAAGTACAATACCACTCCATAGCAGTTTACTTCTTAAGGGGACTTTCATCTTGGGGGTTTCCACTTCAGGAATAAAGGATACGATACCCCTCACGATATTTCTAAATAGCCCCATGGTCTACCCCTCATTCTTCGATCATACCTCCCGCTTGGATTATCTTCTCACGGGCTATTCTCGATATCTCAAGACCTTTAACGTGATAAACATGGGTGACCTTACCACGTCCTATGATTTTTACATTCCCAAAAAGCTCCCTGGATAGAAGTATTTTGCCGTCTACATCTTTTACCAAACCCTTAGCGATTAATTCACTTAGATTCTCTTCGATATCGCCAATGTTCACTGCCATAGGCTTTTTACTGACAACGGCAGGCCTCTTAAATCCTCGAGCTCCTCTACCAAAATAGTCTGGATCATATTTTACGTAATAGCTCCATTTATGTTTATGTCCTCCGGCTTTTCCAAAGCCGCCTCTTCTACCTTTTTTCCTGTGCTGTCTTTCTCTCCCGTAGCCGCATGTTCGGCTTCCCCTTAGCTTTCTAGATTTTTTCTCCTTTCTTTTCATCAGAGTCAATTAAACCATCCTCCTTAGTAGTTTATTTATTTCTTGACCCCTATATCCGGTCTCTCCTCCTTCTTTAAAAGATTTCTTTGTGCTCCCCTTAAATCCGCCGGATGGTGGTGTAAGCCTGAAGTAGGGTTTAAGTCCAGGTATATCCTTTATTCTGATCTTTCCTGCTAGAAGCGCATTGCATAGTTCATCCATGGACTTCATGTTTAAATTTTTAACTATTTCTTCCCAGTTTACCTTTTTATCACCATACGTCTTTCCACGTTTTTCTAAGAGAAGTTTTAACGTTTCCTCGTCTATTTCACCAAATGTGACGGCATCCTTGGCTACCTGTAGCATTCCTTTAATCTCAGGCTTATATGGCACTAATGTGGCGTGAAACTTTCTTTTAAGCCTGAGGAGCTCCAGGGTTTTTTTAACTTTGGGTTTCAACCCTATCCTTCCCTTAATTCTAATTACAGCCATAAGCCTTCCATCAGGCTCAAGAGTCAATTTTATCCCCCACGAGTGTAGATAGGTTTTGTCAATAGGTTGGCTAGCGCCTTGTAAACAGCGTACGCATAATTCATTCTATTACCAGTATTACCCTTAGAGAAAACCCATACATCCTCAATTCCGGCTAGGGAGAGTAGTATCCTGCCAGTTTCATTCGCCACTAACCCCGTACCCCTTGGTGCGGGGTAAATCGTTACTCTAACAGAACCTGAGGAACCGCTTGTCTTGTATGGTATAGAATGGTCTCTTCCACACCCGCACTGCCATGAACCGCAACCTCTCGCTACCTTTACTATATTTAGTTTAGCCTGTTTTATGGCGTTTCTAATCGCTACCCTGAAGGTTTTACCCTTACCTTTAGCCACACCTAAATGTCCGTTTCTATCCCCTACTGCTACAACAACTCTTAGGCTACTAACTTCTCCTGCATCGGTTTGTTTTTGCACTGTATTGACGCATACAAGCTCTTCTTCCAAATTGGGTAGCAAGACATCTATTATTTCCACTTCCTTAATTGGAACGCCTAGGGATAGCAGCTCGTCTATGTCCTTTATTACCCCTTCGCTTACCATCTTCCCAATTCTTGTCCTCGGTGACCATTCCTCCAATACTTTCACCCATAATCAGATTTAACTTCTTCAACGAGTTTATTAAACTCGGAAACTATGTTTGTGGGATCCTTACCTTGAGATATGATTTTAGAAAATCTTTCATTATATAGGTCGGGATTCTCCTCTTTAAGAAGTTTAGCATAACTGGCTATGTGGACCCCTGAAATTCTATCCATAGGTGGGAGAACTTCTTCTCCACACTTAATCTTTACGCCTGCATCAATAGCTCCTTTCACAGCTGCATAGATTCTGTTTCCCTTTGTAGAGGCTTGAAGCCCTATGTCTACTATGGCTTCGGATATTCCTTTTTTAAGGGCTTTTTTCCCTGCTATATAACCTGTGACGTATGCAGCTGGTAAATTCTTTAGAGAGTAGTACCATTTATACTTCTTTCTTAAAATATGCGAGCTTACGCATACCCTAGTTATATCTCCCTTTTCGGAGTAGTCAATGAACTGTACTGTGATATACCTGTTAGTTTTTCTCACTACGAATCTGGTTTTTCTACTAAGAAGTAGTCTAAGCCTTCTTCTATAGTCTGTTTTACCTTCCCTTCTCCTGCGAAATCTAACTTTATACCTACTTTGCTTAGACAAGCTCTTCACCTTTAAGTAGTTTTTCATGCATGAGGTGTTTTAGCAGGTGAGACCTGCTCCTAAACAGGTGCAGTCTATTATAGAAGTACCTGTATGTATGCCTGTCTATCCTCTTTGAGTCTCTAAGATGTCTTAGTAGTTTTCTAAGAGGCCTTATTCTATTTATCCATCTCCTCTTTTTAGGATACCTGGCATTGAATGTTCCTTTGAAACTACCTGCTCCCCGTCGCTTCTTTGATTTCGCCCGGACTCTCGCCCTGCTTACGCCCTTAACTGGTTTTCTCTTGATAACACCGTCGTGAACGAGTCTTTTTATATCCTCCCTTGTCACTGCCATTTCTATTCTCTCAAGGTTTTCTGGATCAAAGTATACCCTGTCCTTTCCGCACTTTAGGACTTTAGCTGCTAGTCTCCTCTGATAACTTAGATTGGTCAATTAACTCACCTAGATTTGCAATCTTGATCCCTAACTCCGTTGCTTTCTTGGCTATTTCGAGCCTCTTTCTTTTTCCGACTGTTCTCCCTACAATTACTATAACTTTATCCTTATCTAAATTTTCAAGCATTTTAGGATTGTATACTAAAACAGGTTTTAAGCCAGAGGGATGAAGCCCTCTTACGGACTTAGGTTTTCCGTAACCTATTTCAGGCATAGGGGGTCTGGACTTAAGTTTAAGTCTCTGCTTATTGTCTATTCCTCTGGGTCTCCTCCATCTATGCATCCTGTTGGGTTTCACCCCAATACGGATGAATTTTTTCTTCTTCAACTCTTACACCTCCTCTGGGTAGTAGTATATTCCATCCTGGAAGACCCTTGGGTCCTTCTTTTTGATCTTGGTCGCCTGCCTTATGTTTGCAGCTGTTTGCCCAACTTCTTCTATGTTGATGCCCTCAATTACAATTTTATCGTCTCCTTCCATGTATACTTTCACGTTTCCAACGATCTTCGCTACTCTCGGTGCTCTTTCGCCTAGAAAGTTATTTATAAGAATTAAGCCTCTATCTTTGTCTATTTCTATTTTCATGGGGAAGTGAGAATAAACCATAATCATTTTTTTCTTGAAGCCTTGAGTAACACCTGTGATCATATTCCTTATGTGGGCTGCAATCGTTCCACGGTAAGCTTTGTGGAATTTTCTGGCCCCCTTTGGTATTATTTCTACCGTATCGCCTTTCTTCTTTACCTCTAGAATTCTTCCATTAAATGTCCTAGAAAGCTCCCCAAGCGGGCCTTTAACTTTAACTGTATCTTTCTCTATGTGGACTTCAACTCCCTCTGGGATGGTAACGGTTAGCGGAGGCAGACTTTCAACAGACATATGTACCACCTAGTAACAATACGCTATTAGTGCACCTCCAATCCTCATCTTTTTAGCTTCCCTGCTGGTTAGCAAGCCTTTGCTAGTAGATAAGATGAGTACGCCTATGTCTTTGCCTGGAAGATAGTGTTGCTCGTATCTCTCTATTTCTGCATGCTTTATGTTAAATCTAGGCTTTATCGCTCTACATCTAGTGATTTTCCCTAGCAGTTCTATAACATATTTTCCGAACCTACCATCATCGATATACTCAAATTGGCCGATATATCCCTCTCTCTGGAGTATGCTAAGTACGTTTCCAAGAAGTTTTGAAGTCATGTTTATAACACACTTTCTTTTTCCAAGCTTAGAGTTCATCTCGATGGTCATCAAACCATTTGCTAAAACGTCAGGTTTTGTCATCTCATCCACCTAGTAGTACTTCTTCCAGCCCATTTTTTCTGCAATCTCTCTAAAGCATGACCTACAGAGGTAGAGGTCATACTTTCTAATGATACCATATCCCACTCTCCCACATCTTCTACAGCGGTAAGCTCCCTTCCCCTTTTTCCTTTCCATATTCTAACACCCTATTTAACTTTAAACCCAAGAACTTCCTCGGCAAATATTATGGCCTCATCCCTAGTTATTCTGTGTTTAGACCCAATTTTATGCTTCTTTATTCTTCTTCTTTTAACCCTGTATCCGGGTCTTTCAAGAGTGACGTAAACATTCATTCCGTAAATCCCGATCTCAGGATCATATTTCATTCCAGGTATGTCTATATGCTCCTCAATACCAAAGCCAAAGTTTCCATTCTTATCAAATGAGCTTTTACGTATCTCTCTGCCAACTGCTTGGGATACTCGGTCTAGAATTTCGTAGGCCCTTTTACCTCTAACGGTGACCATACATGCGATTGGCTCGCCCTTATGTATTCCAAAGCTTCTTATGGTCCTTTTAGCCTTCCGTCTTGACGGTTTCTGACCAGTTAGAGTCTCCAATATCCGTATCGCCTTCTCTAACGGTTCGCCGCTTGTCCCAACACAGATATTAATACATACTGACGCTATTCTAGGCTTTCTCATAGGGTTGCTGTTCCAGTCTTTAATCACTTCATCTTTGTGGTTCATGTTCAGGCACCGTTAACTTTAATTAGAGGCTTGTCTCGTCCCACCACCATAATATAATCTTTAAGTCCACTATAAATCTGACCATCGTGAGAGATCTTCACCAGATCCGATACTTCAACTATTTCTCCCACCGTTCCGGCGTTTTTCCCCCTATAAAATATTGCGATGTTGCCTTCAGCTATTGGGAGATGTTCTATTATTTCCTGGTTTGGGATCTTTATAAGGAGGGAATCTCCTCTCTTTATCTCTTGACCAGCATCTAAGAGGATAGATCTCCCATCATTTGTTCCTAACTGGGTTTTTCCACCTTTAATGATTTTTTTAGTGGTTACCTTTACTATTTTCTTGTCTGCTTCCTCAGGCGGGATCTCGATGAGTTTCATCCCCTTGCTTGAGGGAACGATCCTATAGTGTTTGTCTAACTTTGGTATGGAAATAACATCCATTATACCTACTGGAAACTTGTATTCTCCCCTAACAACACCGTCTATCTTTATATATCCGCTGTTTAGGATGAATTTGACCTCTCTCAACGTTTCCCCTAGTTTGAGTATATCTCTTAGAACCATTCCTAATGGTATGCACAAATCCATCCTATGAGGCCCCGGCAAGGGTTTTATCGCCCATGTATACCTTTTTACCGGTATTGGCCATACTCCCGGGGCTGCAAACCGTTTAAGGTGTTTAGATCCTCCCATATGAACCATACTATCCTCTCCTCCTTTCTATTATCTTTTCCCTCAGGGGATCCCCTAGTTTGAGTTCTGTGATCATTACTTTAGAAGGGTGTATTGGTACATGGATCTCTGTTCCATCGGCTTTTTTCCTAGTAACGTTTTCTACGTAAATCCTTATTTTCTTGTAGTCTACTCTAACTACTTTGCCTTCGCTTGCCATGTAGTCACCCCTAACAATCAGGACTTTGTCTCCTCTTCTCACTGGTAACCTCTTAATGCCGTATTTCTCTTGAAGACCGGGAGATAGGGGGGCGGTTAGGAACTTCCTTCTCTCGTGAAGCGGGGCGGTAGCTTCATATTTTCTCTGTTTTCCAGGCTTGGAAGAGCGAGGTCTTGCCATTCTATACCACCATTGAGGCTACACCTGAAAGAGCTGGGAACCTCTCAATGGCCTCTCTCGCCACAGGGCCTTTGATCTCTGTGCCTCTGGGAGAGTTGTCTGGTTTTATTAGAACCGCGGCGTTATCCTCGAACATTATTACTTCGCCGTTCTTCCTTCTAAATGGGGCTCTTTGTCTTATTATGACTGCTCGCTGAACCGTGTGTACAAGATCTGGTTTGCCCTCCTTGACAGCTACGATGACCAGATCGCCGACGCTAGCTGAAGGGAGCCTGTTCTTAGGTCCTTTATATCCTTTAACACCTATTATCTGGAGGACTTTTGCCCCGGAATTATCGCTACATTTTATTCTAGCTCCTACTGGTAGCCCTCTGGCTATTCTCCTCCGAGGTCCTATCTTTTTCCTTTTTCTCAGTGCTCTAGCCATGCTTAATCACCCTTCCTAAAACTACGTGACTAACTGTCTTTGCCAGCCTTCTGCATTCTCCTATTTTAACAATATCTCCCTCTCTTATATTTATACAAGCAGGTATATGTGCATGAATTTTAGATCTTGCTCTCATATACCTTCTATATTTGGGAACATATTTTAGATAGTCTATTTGGACAGTACAAGTACCAGTCATCTTTGTAGAAACTACTTTACCGATTCTAACTCTACCTCTAATTTTGATATTGCCATGGTACGGGCAATTTTTGTCTGTACAGGTGCCTTCAGGCTTTTCTACATCCTTAAATATGTCTTTCACGGCCATATTTTCACCCTGTCCTCAGGTCTTGATACTATCTTATTTCCGTTAACTCGAACCAGCTCGCCGCTTGGAAGCTTGAATTCAAAAGTCCTATATTTTTTCTCTATTTTCTTTAGATCCTTTTCAGTTCTAATCACTATTAGATTTTTGGTCTCGTCTACAACTGTTCCCTTGATGCCTGTTTGAGATGGGTCGGGTGAGTTAACAATTTCAACGTCTAATCCTATTAATTCATGTTTTAATATGTTTTTTCTTGATATTCTCATCAAAGACGCCTCCTAGGTTTTATGTACCCCCTCTCTCTCATCACGGTTAAGACTCTTGCTATGGATTTTCTAAGTTCCTTTTCAACCGAGGGATTATCCAACTGTCCGGAAACGGCTTTTTGAACTCTAACCCTAAACAGCTCCCTCTTGAGCTCCAATAGTTTATCTTCAAGAGATTTCCTGTCCATCTCTCTCAGTTCTGATAATCTAACTAGCGGCAAGCTCCTTCACCCTTTCTTTCAACAGCTCTTTCGCTCTATCTTCTCTAATCCTTAACTCATCCGGCTTTCTTATATCTGGTAATAGGATTCTAACCTTGACACCCATCATTCCTTGTTTTAGAAGAATGTGTTCGACGGCCTCGCTCACATACTGAGTTGTTGTTCCTGTTTTCATCATCACGCCATCTCTGAACCTAAGGCTTCTAGCTCTTTCTCCGCCGAATTTGCCACTTATAATTATTTCAACCCCAAGGGCTCCCGCATCCATAACATTTCTCATCGTGAAATAGCCAACTCGCCTTGGGTTATAGCCTAAAAGTATTCTTCTTTTTATCTTATTAGCTACGATTCTTGAACTTAAATATGAGTTCTTAACGGGAATGGCCTCCACATAGGGATTTTCCATCGAGAATCTCTTTGAGATAAGTTCTGCGAGTCTTTTAGATGTTCTGCCATGCCGACCAATGACAACCCCCGGTCTTTCCGCAAATACTAGTATCCTTTCTTTAACGGCCGATGATATTACTTCCACATGGTCAAACCCGGAGTCCTCCAGTTCTTTCTTTAGAAACTCGTCTAACTCTGCTTTTTCAAGTTGTTCTGCTACAATCTGACTATATATGGGCCGTCTTTTCTCACTCATGCATCCTCTCCTCCAAAACTAGTTCGAAGTGGACAAGTTGTTCGATTTTTGGTGTAGCTCTCCCGTAAGCACGTGGAAAATATCTTCTAAGTTTAGGACCTTGCTGTGCTGCTAGGTGAACTATGTAGAGAGACTCTATATCCAACCCTTTATCCTCTGCCATGGCTTCTCCATGGTCAAGGAGTTCTAAAATCTTGCTGGCGATCTTTTTCGGATATCTACCAGCGGCCCAACCCTGTAGATCCTTCCTATGACCGACGTGTTTTTTATAACGTTTGAACGGGACAGATCTCCTCCCGTTTATTACATCTATCAGAAAGTTTCTAGCGTCATCTAATTTCATCCCTTTGACTGCTCTACATACTTCAACCGAATCTTTGAATGAAACTCTCACGTCTCTAAGGCTGACTCTCACTTGGTTCTCTTTAACTTCTTTGTATGAGTATCCAAAGTTTGGCGGCAAAGCTTTTTCCCTCCTTATTTAGCAAAATAATACCTCAGCCACTATTAAAATCTTTGACTAAGGCAACCATTATATAAGATGAGGTGTGTTTAAAATATGGCGGCTGGGGTAGGGCTGGGAGGGTAGCCGCCTCCTAATTCCGGAAGGCTAAAGCCGGGGCCAGTAATCCCCGAGGGCGGTGTCCCGAAGCACGCCACGGGGTTGGAGTGGAACCTGATGAAGCTTCGCCTCAGGGGGCCTGCGGAGGGGGCGTTCCCTTGGAGAAGGGACTCCGACCCCCTTGCCAGCGAAACCGGCCAGGCTCGGAAGAGAGCAGCCGTAAGCTGGACGCTAGGTGCTCCTGAGCAACGAGGCTGAAGAGTCCCCCAACTCACGGGCGTGCCTAGGGTCATCCACCTCGGGGAAGCCCAGCCGCCCATTTCTATCTGGCAGATTTCACGTCTAATAGTCTCTTAATCAGCTGTCTAAATGAACTGTTGTGAAATGGGCCGGGAGGGAGTCGAACCCTCGACCTCTGCCTCGTAAGGGCAGCCTTATGCCGTGTGTCATACCGCTAGACTACCGGCCCATAGCGCCGGGGGTGGGATTCGAACCCACGCGCCCCAGAGGGGCACAGGCTTAGCAGGCTTAGGCTTACCTCTGCCTCCTACCGGATTCTCCGGCATTTGCCTCTAGAGTACCCCGGCAATAAGGTTAAGTGTTGAAGACTAATTTAAGCTTTATACTTTGATTTTAAGTAATTATGTTTGGAGCTGCAGATTTTTAGTCTATTTTTCCAAATCAGATAGTATGTTATCCAGGAACTCGATCAGTTTACTTAGGTTTTCTACGATATTTTCTTTTGCCGTCTGTATAAGGCTTGCTCCGCATTCCGGACATATAAAATTTTGGGCCATAGCGTCTGAGATTGGCATTCTAGCGTGAGTTGGTTCATTGGCGCATTCATATATGATCTCTGAAGTTTCGTATTCCAGCCTTTTCTGCAGGTTTTGTTTCATCATTCTTACCCGTTTCTTGACAAGTTTTAGTATTCCTTCTTTGTTAAGCGTCCAGTAGACCTCAGAATTTCTATCGGATTCCGCATTAGTTACTTTCCTGTAGCGCATTATGTTTTCATATTGAAGCTTAAATAGAATTCTCCTCGCAGACGCCGGTTCTACCCCCAAATCCTCAACTATCCTACTCTCTAGAACCTCATTGTTTTCTGAGAATATTTTCTCAAACTTGTCAGCGACGCTCTCGTCGATGCCAATACTGATGAGTGCAAGTGCGAGAAGCTCGGCTATCTTCCTCATGAACTCATTATTTATAGGGTTTCCCTTTCTTTTAATTTTTTGACTATGACTTCTTCCCTTTTTTCTTTAGTTTTATAACCTCGCCGAGAGTTAGGCTAGTGCCTAACGGCTGAGGAGTCACCGATACGACTGTCTCCTCTGCTATTTCAAGAATTCTAATACCCAGAAATCTCTCAAACTTCTTAGCAAGAGTAATACTTGGTTTTATTCTTTCAAGTTCTATGTTTTCTAAGTGAGACCTTTTAATTCCAAGTTTCGCCGCAAGATCCTCTCTCTTTAACTTAAGTCTCTCTCGTGCATTCTTAATAATCTTCCCGTAACCATCAATAAGCTCATACTCCGGCTCTTCTACAGGCTTATGTCTCTTGACCGTAGGCTTAGGCTTATGCATTTTTACTGTGGCCTTTCTTCGGAATCTTTTGGGAGAACATCTTCTACATACGGGTACTGTTCTTCCGCCTATCGTGACCCAGATTGGGTCATCTATTATCTTTCCGCAGATCTCGCATCTGAGGACTAATTTAATGCACCATTTTTGGAGTGTATTCCTAAATTTTATAACACTTTCAGTCTAATCCCTAGTGAATGCTGGGTAGAAAGATGAGTCCTAGAGCCCTTGCTAGAACCTTGAAGAGGATGGGTATAACAGTTAAGGAGATTCCTGATGCAACCGAAGTTACGATCAGAACGGGCACGGAAATTATTGTTATTGAGGAACCTAAGATACAAGTTATGAAGATGCAAGGAGAGGAGATATTCCAGATAACGGGGAAAACTGTTAGAAAACCATTAGTAGTAGAGGAAAGGATTGAAATCCCCGATGAAGATGTGAAGCTTGTGGCGGAACAGGTTGGATGCAGCCTAGAGGAAGCGGAGAAGGCACTTATTGAAAGTAAGGGTGATATAGCAGAAGCTATAATAAGGTTGAGGGCTGAGAAGAAATGAAGCTCCTGTGGGCTCCTTGGAGACACGAATATGTTAAAAAAGCCGTCAGAGAAGAAGGCTGTTTCTTCTGCGTACTGGCTGGAAAAGAGGAGGGGTTAGATTCATTAATACTTGCAAAAGGGAAATACTGTTTCACTGTAATGAACAAATATCCATACAACCCTGGTCACTTGTTAATAGCACCGTATAAACATACTGATAGCATCGACGAGTTAGACCCTCAAACTTGGGAAGAGATTAGGATGATGTTAATAAAGTGTATTAAATCTCTAAACTCTACCCTAAGGCCGGACGGCTTTAATATAGGTATAAATGTGGGCAGAGCCGCTGGTGCGGGAGTGATAGGCCACATACATTTACATGTTGTACCAAGATGGAATGGTGACACAAACTTCATGCCTATCCTCGCCGATACTAAAGTTATATCTGCTAGTATAGCAAGCATATATAAATTGTTATCTGGAAAAATGAGAGGGAAAAGATAACCTTAAATTAATAGATTCGTGTTCTCTTAAATGGGGGCATGGGGTAGCCTGGTCTAGCCTTCAAGGTTCGGGTGCATAGCAGAGAAACCTTGAGACCTGGGACATAGCAGGAATTCAAATCCCAGTGCCCCCATTACAAACTCTTAGCTTGCATCTTTGCAAGTAATGTACCATCAAGCGAGTATAGACGAACTAAAGACTCTTTAATAACGCCCCGCCTAACGATAGGACATGCTGGTAAACGTTCTCTAACGTGTTTCTCATTGACAGGAAAACCGGTAATATAAGGATTAAATGCTGGCATAACAACCAGTTTAGCTTCATTTACGCCGTGAAGATTTTTACGGCTAAATATCTTGTTTTTGTCTATCTTCATTTTTAACCACACTTTTACTGTGTGATCTATTACCACCGATAGCCTATAGGCTGGGTGAATATGCCCCATTATGAATACACTAGCTTTGTCTAAGGTGGACGAAGGATTTGCATGACCATGCAAAAATGCGTAATCTCCCATTAACATGCCACTGCTTTCTATTATAGTAGCATGACCGCCTGCTATCTTCTCTATCCCAGCGTCATGGTTCCCTTTTATTATCGTAACATCAACGAGTTTAGATAGCGCCCTTATAAAAGCCTGTAGCGTGTCTCTATATCTACCCCGTAATGGGAGGATGTCGTGTTTTACATCCCCCAGTATTAATAGCCTTCTAGGATTCTCTTTTGTGATGAGTAAAAGTAGGCTATCGTACAGTCTTTTTGCTTCTGAGACCAGATTACGATAGGGATTACCCGGATAATTCATTGAGACACCGAGGTGGATGTCGGCTACGACTAAAGTTTTACACTTTCCATATTGGAATATAAATGCTGGTTCTCCCCAGATAGGCTTCACTATTATTATAAAATCCACTGAGAGAATATAAACAATCAATGATGCACATGGAAACCCGTGAATCTGACCATGCCGAAGCTGAGAATCTTGTGAAAGATGGCAAGGTTAAAAAGTATATCTTCAACGGTGTTGTTCTGTGGGTTGTCGTAGGAAAAGAAAGGGATTACTTGGTTCTCCCAAACATTTACTGTAGCTGTGAGGACTTTTACGTTAGAGTTGTCTCACGGATGGAAAAGAAGTATTGCATCCATCTGATTGCTCAAAAGATAGCTGAGGAGGATAAGAAGTATGATGTATATAGATTAGATAGAAAAGAGCTTAGAAAGATTATTGACTACCTCCTTTCCTAGCCCTCCACCTTATATACTTTAAATCTGACCTCACTTCTCCTTTCTATCCTCTGAATCTTGCCATCTCTAAGCCAAGCTATCCTATCGCTGACGGCAAGCATTTTTATATCATGAGTCGCTGTGATTATCGTCACTTCTCTTTCCTCGTTAAGTTCTTTTAGAAGTTTTATTATCTCCATGCCTGTTTCAAGGTCTAGGTTTCCAGTTGGCTCGTCAGCTAGAACTATTGCGGGGTTATTGGCCAAAGCCCTAGCAATTGCCACCCTCTGCTGTTGCCCCCCGGAAAGTTCATATGGTTTATGATCTTTGAATTTAAGTAGCCCCACCCTATCTAAGAGCTCAAGCGCCCTTCTCCTTCTTTCCTCGGCTTCTACTCCAGCGAATATCATTGGAAGTACCACGTTCTCGTACGCCGTCATTACGGGTATAAGGTTAAATGTTTGGAAGATGTATCCTATTTTCCTTGCTCGGAGCCAAGCAAGCTCGTAAGCATCTAGCTGAGCTATGTCAACCTCGTCTATAAACACTTTTCCAGCCGTAGGCCTGTCAAGTCCTCCTATCATGTTAAACAGGGTTGTTTTGCCCGAGCCGCTAGGCCCCATTATGCTAAGGTATTCTCCACGGTATATTTTCATATTAATACCATCTAAGGCTTTAACGATGGTATTTCCCATCTTGTAATATTTCTTTAACCCTTCAACTTCAACTGTATACGCATAACTTGTTTCCTCGCCCATCCAGATCACCTATGCTACAGATCTTAAAGCTTCAGCTGGCTGAAGTTTAGCAGCTCGGTATGCAGGATATGATGACATTACAACTGAGAGTATCGTTGAAATTAAGATTGAACTTAACAGGGCTTTCAGGAATTCAATGCCTGGTATTGCAAAGAAGCTGGATATCCCTATTGTAGATGCATTCAAAACGATTGCCGCTACTATACCTACTATAAACCCGACCACTCCTCCTATGGCGCCGATGAACGCGTTCTCTAGTATGAACATCTCCAGAATATGCTTATCCATAGCTCCTAAGCATTTCAGAGTGCCTATTTCACGGACTCTTTCGGCGACTGCCATTAACACCGAGTTTGTTATGCCGGTTGCTGAAACTAGAAATGCTAGAAATAGCATCCACCAGTAATATTCTGATATAACTTGCTGAGCACCTAGAGTATATTTCAACACGGATGCTGTTAACATTAGGGTAGTGTAAAATGCTATTGAAAGGACAATCCCGCTCATGGTTAAGAGAGCCCTTGTTAACCTTTTCATGATGTTTTCTATTACAAGCTTAAGTGTTTCACTAAGTGGGAAGTAAATCCTACCCTCTGTAATAATTTGTTTTTTCATATGCTCTCTACTATCTTTCAGAGGGTTCTTATGAAAAATTTTTCTTAGGGGCATCGACTATTACTAATAAATTTTATAAAGGATATTCGACAGCTAGTTTAAGAGCGGTATGGAAATTAAGGAACAACATGGTCGGATAATACGTGAGATGGTTGCGAAAAAGATAGCTGGCGATATACTTTTCTCACAAAACATAGGTCTAGCTATGCGAAAGTGGAGAGAGTTTTTTGGAATAAAACAAAGTCAACTCGCTTCTCTATTAAACGTCTCACCCTCCGTGATTTCTGACTATGAATCCGGGAGAAGAAAAAGTCCGGGCTCTCTAGTGTTAAGAAGGTTCATTGAAACTCTTATAAAGGTAGACGAGGATAGAGGTGGAAATACGATAGCGCTCCTATCAAAGACGACGGGTTTGAGTTCGACCCTTATAGGAATAGTAGATATTAAGGAATTTGCAACACCTATGTCAGTAGAAGAGCTCGTTGATAGGGTTAAGGGTGAAGTGTTATACGGAACAGAGTATCTGAATGAATTTATGTATGGGTATACAATAATAGATAGCATAGAAGCGATAAAGAGGCTTGCAGGATTTAATGACTTCATGCAACTTTTTGGGATGACGACCGAGAGAGCTTTAATATTTACAAGAGTTACAACAGGTAGGTCTCCGATGATCGCTTTAAAAATTGTGAACATCAAACCCTGCGCTGTGGTTATCCATGGTACGGAAACTGCTGACGAGCTAGCCATAGAGCTTGCTAAAATAATGAAAATTCCGTTTATATTATCCAAAGCAGAAAGCGTCGAAGAGATAATTAATAGAATGAGGGGTCCGGCAGGCTAGACGAATAGCGAAATATTTTTATTTAAATAGCTAGAATAATAATGACTCCGAATCGAACATAACCCAGGTCATGAACTCACCAATAATTACATCGATGTAGACTATTACACCTATTCCAGAAAGGATATGGTGACATAATATGAGACCATCTAAGCCCGTAGGGATAGTAGGCTGGGGAGTGTACATACCAAGGTACAGACTCAAAGCTGAGGAAATAGCTAGGGTCTGGAATGGTGGGATGAACAACATGGCTAAAGCCCTAAGAATTGAGATGAAGTCTGTACCATCTTACGATGAGGATATGATTACCATTGCCGTCGAAGCAGCAACAAACGCTATAAAGAGGTTTAAACTTTCCCCTAATAGGATTGGCTGCATTTTTGTAGGCAGCGAATCGAAGCCTTACGCAGTGAAACCTGGAAGCACAATAGTAGCTGAGGCCGTTGGAGCAACACCTCAAGTCTTAGCAGCGGATTACGAGTTTGCATGCAAGGCTGGAACTGAAGCCTTACAAACAACAATAGGATTAGTATCGTCAGGAATGGTGGAATATGGCATGGCTATAGGCTCTGATACTGCCCAAGGCGAGCCTGGAGATGATTTAGACTATACCGCTTCTGCGGGAGGAGCGGCTTACATCGTCGGCTCAAACAAAAGCGAATTTGCTGCGGAAATCGTAGAAACTTATTCCTATGTTACAGACACCATAGACTTTTGGAGAAGAGCTGAGCAGCCTTACCCATCCCATGGACGCACGTTTACTAAGGATCCTGCGTACATGAGGCATATAATCGAGGCAAGCAAGGGCTTGATGGAGGCAATGGGCACCAGACCTGAAGATTATGATTATGCTGTTTTCCATCAGCCAAACGGGAAGTTCCCTGTTAAAGTCGCGTGTAAACTAGGATTTAGTATAGCCCAAGTTAAGGAGTCTATCGTCGTAGATAGAATTGGAAACACATATAGTGGATCTGCTTTACTGGGCTTGGCTAGGATATTGGATATTGCTAAACCAGGAGATAGGATATTATTCTGCTCTTTCGGATCGGGGGCTGGAAGCGACGCGATACATATTGAAGTAAAAGATGGGATAGAGGAGAAGAAAAATCTAGCTCCTAAGGTAGATGACTACATTGATGATTTTGTTGCAGTTGATTACACAACGTACCTGAAATATAGGGGTATGATCAGGTTCAATGAAAGGTGAATCGTATGGTTAGCGTTTACATCACAGGAGTCGGGATGACAAAAATAGATAAACACTGGGATATGACCGTGTCAGAACTCGCATCAGAAGCGTTAAGGATAGCACTCAATGACGCGGAAATAGAGAATGTTGACGCTGTCTTCGTTGGTAATATGTTATCGGGAATAGTAAATAGCCAGGAAAACCTGGCTTCATTAGTAGTAAGTTATGCAGGCCTTTACGGTACGCCAGCTTTTAAGGTTGAGGCTGCCTGCGCTTCAGGAGCCGCTGCTATAGCATCGGCATTCATATCTGTGAAATCCGGGATGTTCAAGAATGTTGCCGTTGTTGGAGTTGAAAAAATGAGCGATGAGACTTCGGTTGAAGGGATTACAAAAGCTCTAGCTACGGCTACAGACTCTGAATACGAGTTCTACCATGGAGTCTCATTTACTGCTTTGAATGCTTTGATCATGCAAAGATATAGTTATGAGTTTAACGTTAAACCCGAAGATTACGGGCTCTGGAGCATCCAGATGCATAAGAATGCTACCATGAACCCATATGCACAGTTAAGATTCGAGATAACAATGGAGAAGTATCTGTCATCACAGTGGATTTCAAAGCCTATAAGGTTCATGGATTGTTCTCCTGTAGGAGATGGAGCGGCAGCATTAATTCTCAGCAGTAAAAAGCCTGAAAATAGACCAATTGAAATTGCGGGAATAGGGATGGCCACAGATAAATTTCAAAGCTTTCTGAGAGAAGACTTGTTAACATTAGCAGCTGCCAAAATGGCGGCGAAAAGGGCATACGACATGGCAAACATCAGACCTGAAGATATAGATATGGTAGAGGTTCACGATGCGTTCACGATAATGGGAGTACTCTCGCTGGAGGCGCTAGGGCTGGCCGAGAAGGGTAAGGGTATAGAACTCCTGAAAAATGGAGATATTAAACCGGATGGAACTATCCCCACGAATCTATCGGGTGGTTTAAAGGCTAGAGGACACCCCGTCGGAGCGACAGGAGTGTATCAAGTTGCAGAGTTAGCATTACAATTGCGGGGTACACCTGTCGGCGTTAAACTTGATAATCCAAACATTGGTGTAGCATTGAACCTTGGAGGACTAGCTTCGAATTGTTATGTAACAGTATTGAAAGGTGGATAAATTGAGTGCTCCAAAATATTGGAGGATCATCCCCCATTACTACAGGTTGGAAGGAACCATCTGCAAAAACTGCGGCTACAAGACACCCCTCATAAGGAAGAGATGCCCTAATTGCGGGTCAGACGATGTTGAACGATTTAGACTCCCAAGAGAAGGTGAAGTGTATAGTTACACAGTGATCTACTCGCCACCGGAGGGGTTTGAAAGGCACAATCCCTACATAATTGGTTTAATTAAGCTAAAGGATGGGACAAAAATTCTAGGGCAAATAGTAGACGTGGACCCCGAAGAAGTAAGAATAGGATTAAGAGTCAGAATGACATTTAGAAGAATAGCAGTAGACGGAAAAAGCGGTATAATTCAATACGGCTATAAGTTTAAGCCTGTAAAGTGAAGGTCCCACCATCTCTATTGCAGCCGTTTTAGATGTTTCATCGTTTTATTTTAGAGGGTTGAAATATTATCTTGATGCTGTCCTACAAAGGCTATGCAAAGAGCCGACTGGAGGCGTTAGGAATAAAAGACTACGATAGGGTCAAGGTTGTAAAGGATAACGCGGTCTTCGAAGGTCTACTCGTCCCTAGACCTAAACTTCTAGACGACAAGCACGTTATCTTGAAGCTCGACAATGGTTATAATGTAGGTATAAAAATAGACAATAAAACCACCATTGAAGTACTAAGCCGTGGTAAACCACCCATCAAACCTAGAAAGCTTGAGAAAAAGGCAACTTCAGAAGAAAGGATATCTATCGTGTTTACTGGCGGAACTATAGCGTCTAAGGTTGATTATGAAACCGGAGCCGTTAGACCTTACGAGTCTCCTGAAGAACTCGAATCTTTAATACCAGAACTAAAAGAAATATCAGATATTGAGTATTACACCGCAATGAGCATTTTTAGTGAGGATATGACGCCTGCCGACTGGATCAAGATTGCAGAGATCGCAGCTAAACTCATAAATTCCGGGTCAAAAGGAGTCATAATAGGGCATGGAACAGACACTATGCATTATACAGCGGCGGCCCTATCCTTCATGTTAAGAAATCAGACCGCTCCCGTAGTACTGGTCGGAGCCCAAAGATCTATAGACAGAGGGTCAAGCGATGCTGTTTTAAACTTAATAGCATCAGCTATAGTTGCAGCAAAATCAGACATCGCTGAAACTGTTGTAGTCATGCATGCAACACCAGAGGATGAATATTGCCATGTAATCAGAGGAGTAAGGGCGAGAAAAATGCATACATCCAGAAGAGACGCCTTTCTGTCGGTGAATGATAAGCCAATAGCTATAGTTACAAAAAAGAAAATCAAATATCTGACAAACGACTATAATAAAAGGAGAGATGGCAAAATATCGTTGGATACAAGGCTAGAGCCAAAAGTCGGACTTATCTATTCATGGCCTTCAATCGAGCCAAAGGTTATCGACGCGTATATAAATATGGGATATAAAGGCTTAGTAATAGCCGGAACAGGGTTGGGACATATTCCTAATCGGATAATACCGAAAGTCGAGGAAGCCGTATCCTCGGGAGTAGCCATTGTTATTGCTTCGCAATGTATATTTGGAAGAGTAAACATGAAGGTATACAGTACAGGAAGGAGGCTCCTAGCTGCAGGCGCCATTCCTGCTTATGATATGCACCCTGAAACCGCCCTCGTAAAATTGATGTATGTTTTGGGACATACAACCGATTTAGATGAGATCAGAAGGCTGATGGCTCAGAACATGGTTGGTGAGATAAGAGAGTGCACGAGCATGGAAGTTTACCCACCGGGGGGTGTAAGAGATGAATTATGAGGGACTCGGCCTAACTGTTGGGATAGAGATCCACCAAAGGTTAAATACGAGGAAACTCTTCTGCAGATGTCCTTCAATTCTTAGAAGAGACAAGCCTCAATATACTGTAAAGCGAAGACTAAGAGTTTCCATGAGCGAACTTGGAGAAATCGATCCTGCCGCAGAATTTGAAAATCTTAGAAATAGAATATTTGTGTATCAGGGCTACTACGATACAACATGCGAGGTTGAAATAGACGAATCGCCACCGCTAGACATGAATACAGAGGCTCTAAGAGTGGCAATACAGGTCGCGTTAATGCTCAATATGAGCGTAGTCGACGAGATACATACTATGCGAAAGGTTGTTATAGATGGGAGTAATACAACCGGTTTTCAAAGGACTGCTCTCGTTGCAGTAGGAAATGAAAATTCAGTAATAAAGACAAAGTGGGGAGATGTAAGAATAAGCACTTTATGTCTTGAAGAAGAGTCTGCTTACATAGTGGAGAGTACCCCTGGGATGGCGGTATATAAGATAGACAGGTTAGGAATACCATTAATAGAGATAGCTACTGCTCCCGATATACACCACCCAGAACAGTGTCGAGACGTAGCATTTAAACTTGGGAGACTATTAAGGGCTACAGGGAAGGTTCAGAGGGGAATCGGGACTATAAGGCAGGATATTAACATAAGCATTAAAGGAGGGGCAAGACAGGAAATAAAGGGGGTTCAGGAACTGAGTTTACTGCCCTTAATCATAAAGAGAGAAATAGAAAGGCAGTTAAACCTCCTCAAGATAAGAGATGAACTTAACAGGAGACTGAACGTTGGGGAATTTGACACTTACTACACTGATGTAACTGATATATTTAAGGATTCTAAGTCTAAGATAGTGAGCAGAAGCCTGAAGAGGGGGCTTAAAGCCTACTGTATCCCTACTCCAGGCTTTAAAGGGATTTTGTCCTGGGAATTGCAACCTGGCCGGAGGTTCGGCACGGAGATAGCAGATATAGTTAGAACAGTGGGTGTAAAAGGAATAATACATTCTGACGAGCTGCCCGGATATGGGATAAGCAATGATGATGTGAGGCTAGTAGAAGAACGAGTAGGGGTACCTAGGGATGAAGGTGCATTCATATTGATCTTTATGAAAGAGGAAAAAGCAGATAGTGTCTTTAAACTGGTTCGGGAAAGGCTGGAGTATGCCTTTAAGGGCATTCCTTCTGAGACCAGGCAAGCCCTTCCCGATGGAAATACAAAGTATATGAGACCGATACCAGGGGCAGCTAGAATGTATCCGGAGACGGATATACCACCTATCAGCATCGAATCATTAGTCGAAGAGATTTCGAATGTAAAATTTGAGTATCCTGAAGATATAATAGGGAAAATAATAGAATTCGGGCTAAACAGGGAGTTGGCGGAGCAAATATTTGATAATGGGCAACATCACATCTTCTTTAAGATCGTTAAAGAGACAGGGGCAAAACCCACCCTTGTTGGTTCAACCTTGGTTCAGACGATGAAATATCTTTCGAGAGAGGGATTAAATGTGGAAAATATCAGTGACAAACATTTAGTTGAGATATTTAAGGCTGTGTCAGAGGGTATCATAGGAAAAGAAGCCGTACCGAATCTTCTTGTAACAGTAGCAGAGAATCCTAAGGTAAACATCAGGAGATACGCCGAACAGCTTAAAATAACTGAGGGAGAGCTTGAAAATATAATACGAAGGATTATACGTGAGAACTATGAGAAGATAAGTCAAATGGAATTTAAGAAAGCGTTTAATACCTTGATGGGGCTAGTAATGAAAGAGGTAAGAGGCAGAATAGATGGAAAGGTGGTTCACGACTATGTCCATTCAACCCTTAAAGAATTATACACAAGTTGACAGTGGAAATCCGTCTAAAAATGAATGTAGAAAAGGCTATCTACTATCGGTCTATTATGATAGGAAGCACAAAAAAGCAAAACTAAAGTTTTACGATCCTGAAAGAAAAGAAATATTCACAACACTTGACGAATCAGGTCACAGGCCATATCTACTCACCGATGCAAGCCAGTTTGACATAGCTAGGACTGTTCCAAGCGACCTATACAATAGAATTACAAGGTTTAAACACGTTAGAAAATGGGATGTCTTAAGGGAAAGGCATATAGACCTTGTTAAAGTTGAAGCGAGAGATCCCCTCGCAATAGGCGGGACAGGTAAAAATCTTAGAGATCTCCTGTCTGAAGCTGGATTTCATGTCTGGGAAGCCAAAATAAAATACTATAACTGTTATATTTACGATAGGAACCTAATCCCAGGTATTTTATACGAAATTGGCCCGGACGGTTTAAAACCTATAATTACAGTTACTCCTGATGAACTTAGGATAGCTGACAGGATATCTAAAGACTCGGAAACCAGAGAGTTTCTCAGATCAATCATATCAGTTTTTAGCAGCGAAGCCCCGGAGCTACCAGCAACTTCTATAGATATAGAGGTTGCCGCCGCTCCAGGAACAATACCACGTGTTGCTGAAGCGATTAAACCTATAATTACAGTTGCCATGGAGAATACAAACGGAGAAAGGAAAATTTTCCTGTTAGGGGATGACGTGGATATAGAAAATGTCGAGATTAAAACCTATAATAGTGAATCTGAGCTTATCAAAGATGTTCTAAAGGAAATATCTAAGTTCCCAATAGTGTTCACATATAACGGAGACAACTTTGATTTACCATATCTTGCTAGAAGGGCAGCTAAGTTTTCGATTGACCCTTGGCCTATTAACATAGAAGCAGATCGTACGATAATAGAAACAGGTATCCATATAGATCTTTACAAGCTATACAGTAATCACTCAATCCAGGTATACGTATTCAAAAACCGTTATTTAGGATTTACGCTCGATGATGTCTCCAGAGCAGTCTTAGGAGAGGGAAAACTCGAACTCCCCTCTACGAACTTTAATGAGATCTCAAAGAGAATCTTAGCTGTATACTGTTTACAGGATGCACATCTCACTTATAAGCTCGGCATGGCTTTAGGAGGAAACTTAATAAAGCTTTTGATACTCTTCTCAAGGCTAAGTAAACTACCTCTAGAGGATGTGAGTCGGAGAGGAATATCCTATTGGATACAGAGTATGATTTATAACGAATACAGGAGAAGAAACTGGCTTATCCCTAACAAGGAGGAAATTATGAGAATTAAGGGTTCTAGAACCCATACAAAAGCCATCATAAAGGGGAAGAAGTATCTAGGGGCTATAGTTCTTGAACCCATCCCAGGGATACACTTCGATGTTTGGGTAATGGACTTCGCAAGCCTTTACCCCTCAGTAATAAAGAGGTGGAACGTCAGCTTTGAAACTATAAACTGTCAACATGCCGAATGCCGGAGAAACAAGCCAGTAATGGATCTTCCATATCATATATGCACCTATCCGGGTAAAGGTATCATACACCGTTTGATCGGTGGCTTACGGGACCTAAGAGTTGAATGGTATAAGAAAATGGCCAAGAATAAAGAAGTACAGCCTGAAAAGAGGCGGTGGTACGACTTAGTACAGAACAGTTTAAAGGTCATGTTAAATGCCTCTTACGGCGTCTTCGGCTATGAGAATTTCCCATTATACTCTCCTCCTGTTGCCGAGATGATAACAGCTTTAGGGCGTAAAGCCATGCTTATAGCACTAGAAATTGCTAGGGATTTGGGGTTAAAGGTGATATATGGGGACAGTCTACCCTACGATAGGAGAATAGTAGTTCTCGAGAGAGACGGAAATATTAGACTGTTAGAAATAGGTAAACTGTACGAACTCTATAGTAGGAAACCTTATGAGGTAAAAACACTTGCCCTAATTGATGGCAAACCTGTCTTCGCACCAATAAAGAGAGTGATAAAACACAAATATACAGGATTTCTATTAGAGATTAAAACGAACAGAGGACGGACTATAGTAACCCCTCAGCACTCAGTTTACGCCTGGATTGATGGAAAGATAAGACTGGTTAACGCCGAAAATGTCAAGAAAGGGGACGCCTTAGTATCGATTTCAACACTGCCAATAAAAACGCAGGACAGGTATCACGTGGAGAAGTTTGAGAGTTTAGATAAGGAGTGCTTGGCATGGCTCCTAGGGTTATATTATCAACGTGGAGCGATTAAATCAAACGGGAAAGTTGTGTTTAAGGGGGTTTCTGAGGTGGAAATAAACTTTCTAGAGAGATTTTTACATAGTTCACTTAGAAAATCCAACCAATATAGGGAGGATTCCAGAGGAACATCCGTGGAGGTCGAAGCGCCTGAGATAATCTCGCTTATCCAGAGATTCTACGGTCATGATAGGTGTATCCCCTGGTGGATCTATAGGGCAGATAATAACGTAAAAGTCAAATTCCTTGAAGGTATGGGATATAAGATTGAAGAGGGAGCATACATAGAGGTTGATGAGCCAAGAAAAGCCGAGGAGATAGGACTACTTGTTAAAAGTTTGGATTTAGATGATGGACATTTATACTCGGTTAAGTTTGACTGGAAACATGGAAAGATAGGTTTAAGAGTATGTGTAAATAAGAAGCCTTATTTACCGGCGATAGTGGAGGATATCAGGCAGATTCGCACGGTTCATCCATATGTTTATGATATCGAAGTTGAGGGAGCACATAATTTTGTCGATGCAGAAGGGCTTATTCTTGTTCATAACACAGATTCGCTGTTTATAGCAAACGCTGAAAATTCGGATATTGAAAAATTTGAAAGGATAGTTGAAGAGAAGCTTGGGATAGATATAGAAGTTGATAAGCACTATAGATATGTTCTGCTCTCCAGCTTGAAGAAAAACTATTTAGGAGTTAGAGACGATGGAACAGTTGACATAAAGGGTCTCTTAGGTAAAAAAAGAAACATTCCAGAACTCATTAGACGTGCATTCACCGATGTTATAGATGTGCTTAGGAAAGTAGATAGCATCGATGATTTTGTTAGAGCTAAACAGACCATCTTGGAAATACTGGATAGTTACATAATGAGGATTAGGAGTGGAGATTATAATATAGAAGATATGGCCTTTCGTATGATATTATCTAAACCTTTGTCCCAGTACGTTAAGACAACCCCTCAACATGTCAAAGCAGCTAAGATGATTGAGATATATGAAGGTAGGAAACTTATGCCTGGAGATATAGTTGAATACGTTAAAACAAAAGGTAGAGAGGGGGTGAAACCTCTTTCCCAGGCAAAGAAAGAGGAGATAGATGTTGAAAAATATCTTGAAATGATGCGGTCCACGTTTGAGCAAATTCTAGACGTGTTAAACATTGATTTCAGCTTATTAACAGATAAAAGAAAACAGACGGGACTCCTCGAT
>Ga0164310_10000022_pt1 | contig 82801 bp, 87 predicted proteins | sample GuaBasSedimGuay1_FD_121795 | JGI IMG/M metagenome (GOLD analysis project Ga0164310, IMG submission 121795) | Subseafloor sediment microbial communities from Guaymas Basin, Gulf of California, Mexico - Guay1, Core 4569-9, 0-3 cm | ecosystem: Environmental > Aquatic > Marine > Hydrothermal vents... | reverse complement strand
GGGAGGGATGGGAAGACACAGCTGGAACCTCTCCACCAACCTTTGGGGCATGATGATCGAGGGTGTGCGGTACCGACGAGAGGCCCTTGGTCATAAGAACGGGGGTATCTGGTTGGTGAATCCTGCGTGGACCTCTCAGACCTGCCACGTGTGTGGAGAGCGAGGGGTCCGGGTGGAGAGTGAGGGTTCCACTGAGGAGAAGAGGGGTGGTGAGTACTTCTACTGTGAGAGCTGTGGAGTACACCTCCACGCTGATGTGAATGCTGCAAGGAATATCATGTGTGTTCAACGACCCACTGCCGTTGGTGGGAGGACTGCCTAGACATGTCTAGGTTTGTCCAGTTTACAATCAACGGTCAATGGTAAAGTTGAGAGCATCAAGAATCGCATTGCCCCTGTCCACCTGAGCCGTGTAATAGTGGTAGGGGAGTGAGTCCTCAATGCACCAGCTGTTCGGGTACGGCACAAGGGAGTCGTGCTCCTGTGAGAAACCGTCCATGACTTCCGAGGTCACTGCAGTCTTGTCAAAGGCGAAGGCCTTTCTGAAGCCGCTGATGTTCACCGGATAGTCACGGCAGTTGATGGTGATGTGACCATAGCCGTTTCTCAGAGCACTGAAGATGCTGATATCCGGATCTGCCTCCAATGTCGCAAGATGAACAGGGTCAAAGAAGCTGTTATCCATCTCAATCTCGCCTGCCTGGAGGGCAAGGATTCTCTGGTCTTGATTGTTGATCACCTTGTAGACTATCTTGTCCACGAAAGGACCTACGTTGAGGTCGCTTGGTACTGTCACTGCCTGAGAAAGGGCAGGAGTCACAGCCATGAACAGAAAGGCTGTCGCCAAGGTGAACGCTATGATTCGTTTGTTACGATCAGTAAGCATTGTTTGTCCTATCTCCTCTGTATCCAAGTCGAATTCGGATGGAAGAGAATCAGGTACTAATCATAAAAGAGAGAACGAGCACGCACCCGGGGGGTAAGGAAGGTGACCTGCTGCTGAGTCCCCCCTGTATGCCACATCGGCCAGTCTACAGAACCGCGCCACAATTGCGGCAGTACTTGCTCGTGGTCGTGTTGTCGTATCCACAGAAGGGACACTCGGAAACTTCACTGAGTCGTTCAACAGACTTTACAGAGTAGGAGTCCATCCCCTTGAAGTCTATGACCTCATCGGACATAGGATCATAGAACCGGATTCTGTAGACAGGACGGTCATTCTCAGTGTACATCACCTTTGTTTCGAGGAACTGTGAGATCGGCCGTCCGGCAAAGTGACTCAGAGGTATCTCCTTCCTGATGTTGCCTCCTCTCACCACAAGGACTCTCTCTGAGGTGAGGTAGTACCTAGTCCTTCGGACATTGACAAAGGACACAATGAAGAAGAGAATGAGAAAAGCTATCATTCCCGGGAATACAATGCTATAGGGATCCGTGAGATTGATTTCAAAGTCTTCAAGGAGTATCAGGGGAACGAACAGCATAGACAATCCACAACAGAGCATCCAAAAAGTGAATCCTGCTCGACGACTCCACAGGATGGTTTCTCCCGGAAGCACCCCCTCACGCGGAGGACAAAGCGGCGTTTGCTGACATCTTGAACCACAGGGACTCCTCGACCGATTCTGACAGGTCCCCTATTTGAGTGCTCTTACTCTGCCCAGAGTCAGACATCTCGGACGATTGCAGGACACGCACATTTGTCTTCTTTCAACAAAGCTCGGAAGTCATCGAACTTGTGTCCAAACCAGATGTCTCTCAATGATTGCTTTCTGAGATTCGATGAAAAACGTTGACCCGTGCAGAAAGAACATGGTTGTGCAACAAGGTTCTGATCAACAAACATGGAGAAACGACTCGCTTCGCAAAAGTCCAGTAGAGTCCAAGGAACAGACACCTCAGATACTTGCTCGGCATGACTGATAAGGGGAGTAAAACATGTATCAAAGCCAACCGGAGCCTCACCTGTGAGAGCTTGACGAATAAGGCGTTGAGTGTCAGCTCCTGTTGGAGTATCTGCTAGCTTGCCTCGACCTACAGCTTTGTGTAGAAGGAACACAACGGCATTGACCCCAAGATTGTTCAAGTTCTCAACATCGGTGATTAGGCGAAGTGCTTCATTGATTGTATGCTGCATCACTACAAAGTGTATGTTGGTCTTGATTCCTTCGTTGACCAGTTTCCTTATCGACTCATGAGAATCTTTGTTCCATGAGACAGCCACAGCGCCACAATGACGCTTGCTTGCATTCAAGACTTCGTCAGTCAGATTTGTTCCATTTGTTGTATAATTCGGAACAATCCCCGAATCGCTTGCATATTCTAGCATCGATATGAAATCTGGATGTTGTGTGGGTTCTCCACCGCCGATAGCAACCTGGAAGGTTCCATTAAGCTGGTCTATCAGGAATTTGAAATCATTCATAGACATGAGCGGTCCAGTAGGGGTTGAATTCCGGTAACAGAAGTAGCAGTTCTGATTACATCTATTTGATATTGCGATATCAATCAGTTCAGGAGTTGGACTCATAAACGGATCATCGTGTATAGTTACACCCCATCTTGCAGATATTCCCGATTCTGCACTGAAGAAGAACTTGTAGTCTGATGAAAGGACTGCTCGCATATTTCCAGACACCAGTACCTTCATCTGTTACACCATCTAGAGGTCTGTTTCATGCCATGAGAAACTCTCTGAACTACCACTGCCAAGCGTTTCCGCCAGAATTATCCCTAGTAAATCAGATTCCCAAGAGAGCATAAGGAATGCCTCCTCATTGGGTCCAACACTCCAAAGCCTGCCCTCTGCATCCTCATAGACATCTTCACGAGAAACGGGATAGTCATTCCTTTCATTGTACTTGTCTATCAAGTGATCTAATTCCTTTATGAAATCGAGTAGAGTCTTTGTAGTGTCAGTCCGATTTCGGATAATGTAAGCCACTTCACTACTGTTAGTCACAAAATCCAAACGTATCTTCATCGTGTATTACCTCTCTCCCCAAGGTGGTGTTGAAGGTTTCTAATCACAGCTTGAATGATAGGCATTGTCTCAAATTCCCTAACTCGAGATAGGTGCTCAATAATGCCTTTCGGATTCTCAGACAGCTCGGCTTTGACCGCAATACTACTCAGTATTTTGGTTTTCTTGTATAGGACTTCGAATCTCGCGATGAGATTGATGACACTGAAGATCTCTCGCCCTTCCGCAAACTCGATCAATGTGCAAACTCTAGAGATAAACTCATCACTAGCAAAATACTCAGCCAATTGGCCCTTCAGAAGAGCAAGATGATTAGAGAATGCCGATAGCACATTCTTGGGCGTGGCCTCTGATTTTGCGTAAGATACTAGGGCAGTCTGAATAGAACTGGATCCTGCTAATGGGGGGACACTGGTGAGCACACTCAGAGCCTTGAAGAACCGTTTCGTGTCCTTCTCATTTGAAATCACATCCAACAGTAGTTTCTTGACACTGGCGTCTGTCAGCATGTCTTGAAGCCTTGCATTGCGACGTAGGGAAAACGTACTGATCTCATCGTCCAAAAGAGCTTCAACTATCTCTTTTCGTCTTTTCTCAAGTGCAGACCTAATGGTGTCTGCATGCTCATCATATTTCAATCGGTCTACATATCTTTCAAGGTCGCTTGCGCTCAGGACCTCTTGATAGAGGTTCTCAATGTAGGCCTGCCTTACACCATCGTTGAACAATCCAATTTCCTCAAGGACTCTACCGACTTCGCTGGATTTCCATCCATCTAACCCCGAAATGAGTTTGATAGCATAACTCTTCACAGTATCAGAATCATGAGCGTTCAATACAGGAAGCACATTCTCCATCATCCACAGGTATGTATAGAATTGAGGTACATCCAATTGAAGTTTCTCCTCAATGTCTTTCAAGATATCTTTCATCCTGCGTAGACCCGAACTCTCAATCCCAATGTTCGACTTGTGCGCACCTATCTCAATTAGAAGATAGAACATTTGAAGGGGCTCGTTTGTGTTGTCCATTGCTTTGCAAATGGGTTTCGCATACTTTGATATCAACTCGCTTGAAACATCATTGGATTGTGACAGGACAAGAAGTCCTTTTCGGACGTGAGTATCATTTGTCAATAGTTTTCCAATACAGAGTTTCATAAACTCAGGATCATCTGAGATAGCCTTTGCCACTGGATATTCGTCACAATAGTCAGGTTTCCATTCAATGTGATCAATCAAGAGGTTGACAACGTATTCGGTTCCAATCGAAACGAGTGCTTGAGCCACAGTAGTTCCAAAGTAGCAACGAGCTTCATGAAAACCTTCTTCTCCACAATCTGATTCATCATATGTGTCAGCGTGTTCGAACATTCTGACAAGGATATCTGTCATCTGTTGGGGTCTGTGTCTTGCTACAGCTTTGGACGCTTCTTTGAATGTCCTGTAGGGAATGCTAAGACAGGGTCCCTCTGGCCCATCAATTCTCTCTAGTGATGATAGATACGATATCAACGGTTCGACAACATCTGGACTGTCTGACATTGAGAGTGCATCTGCAACGCGCCCACATGTTGAAACTCCAAAAGGAACTGTGGTGTAGGGTTCCGAGAGTAGTCTCGATAGCAGTGCAATTGATGCTTCATTGTTCCTCTCACCCAAGCGAGAGAGTACACTGTGTTCTCTATATGCAAGATCTTCCAGCATCAATCCTGTGAAGCTATTGCGAATGTGATTTGGCATGAGTTCCCAAAAGAACCCTCCCCAAATGATACCCATCTCAACTCTAGCCCCATCAGCCTCTATCAGTTCGTCACTAGTTTCAAAATCCGACATCTTTCCAATGATGAGATCAAACAGCGCTACAGGAATCGGATATTCCTTATCTAGAGCTTCTAGCAGGGCAGCCCTGTTCAGTTCGTAGTCCTCTGAGAGAATACTGACCAGTCTGTGAAGAACATCACTACTATTCTGGTCAGCTGACTGGCATAGGTGTTCTCTGGCTCTTGGCCAATCCATTTGACTGCATATACCTTCAACCCAGTCCAGTAGTTCCCCTTCCTCATCAGGCATTGGCCCGAATTCATCTTGTATTTGAGGGGGATGTATTTGTTCATGTGCCACTTCAAGAAGATCTCTTGCCAGATTCTCAAAGCCGATTAGAATCTCAGCAAGCCTTCGTCCTGAAGAAGAATGAAGACCACGAACTATATCGATAGACCTCTCATTGATTGCATCTACGACATCACTCCCGACAGGATGTCTTCTTAGGATGGGAGAAAGTAACAGAATTAGTGATGATGGGTCAGGAGCCTCCAGAATTGCTGCGGACATGAAACTGCTTTCTTCAGAAAGCTGCATTATCAAGTCTTCGTGTTGAATGAGTTCTGGTGTTCGAGCAATCTGTTCAAGTAGTTTCCATTTCTTTCCTTTCCTATTCCAGAGATGTTCACTTTTGAGTACATGTTTCAGATGGCTGATACATGCTTGGCAGATGTCTGGTTTTGATTGAAGTGTCTTCCTGAACTCCCAGGAGCTGACTAGTGTAGGCATCATCAACATTGTATCAAATGAGTCCGAAATAGCTTCAGACATCATCCATTCACGTTCTAGCTCTTCAACCACGAAATGCGCCAATGTCGTCACGAGGTCAATAACGACTGGATCTTCTGCGGTGTCCTCATTTGAAACTATCTTCTTGATTTCATAATAAGGACGTCTACTTCGTAGTATTCTCGTGATGAGTTCTTGTCTGTCCACGGTTACTCCTCCTCGGAATCCTCATAGTCAAAAGGGTACGTACCCCTGTATCTCATAATCCACTCAATTCCGAGTTCATAGACAAGCCGCACTGTTTCTGACTTCTTCTCTTTGTCTGCACTCAGTGTAGCAACAGTGAAGATATGTCGTTTCAAACTATCGGAGAAGGGGCGTGGATCGATGTTTGGATATGGTGCATCTTCCTTTAGTTCAACTACTGCAATCTCAAATCCTAACACACCAAAGCTTTCCTTGAGACTCTCCAAGCCCGGTTCTCCTGTGAATAACCAATGTCCTTGTTGCTTCAAAGTTCTATATCCATAGCTTGTGAGCCAAAGGAGTCTAAGGTCAAAGAGTGTTCCGAAGCGATAAACCACCACTCTCTCCATTTCTCTCTTTCGCGCTTCAAGAAGAGTGGCTAAGAAGATCACAGAATCAGCATCAGTCGTGTCTATCCTATCAGGGTCGTAGAATAGAGTTGAACCATCTGAATTCAATTGGTCAAGAGATTCCCTGAGTACTGTATGATAGAGTGTGTGTCTATCAAGACTTCCCGATTTCCCTTCTTGACTGTCTGAAATGATGGATGAGAGATCTTTGTCTAGTCCTGACAATCCTCCCAGTCCGAGAAGCTCGAAGATCTCATTCTTGTGGATGTGCCATGTCATAGGGTCCTGGTCAGGGATATTGCTTCCTAGAATCGTAAGTGTAGATTTTAGTCCATGATGGTCAATCAAACCCAGCAATATGTCTTCGAAGGGTCGCTCTTCAACGCGTGCATGCCGCAATGCCTTTGACATTCCAACAGGTGTGTTTCCCAAGGGAGATGGAATACTAGTGGTCACCACATTCTGTTGATAGGTTATGCCAAGATAGGAGAGCTCACTGCAGAAGAGTAAGGGAGAAATATCAACAGACTCTAGATGTGTCAGAGACCCTCCATATTCCCCTCTTTCATCACTGTCCATATCCTTCATTCCAATGTCGATTTCTTGTAGACCGGACAGAGTCGCCAGAGGGTATAGATTGAGATGTTTGATGCGGTTTCTTCCAAGATAGAGAAACTTCAAAGAGTCACTATCTTGTAAAGGGGTAAGGTCCAGACTTGTGATGATGTTTCCTGTGATGCTCAACCATTCAAGCTTCTTCAATCCTCTTAGTGGTGAAAGATCAATCGAAGAGAGATTGTTGTCTTTGAGTTTCAGTATTCTGAGGTTCTTGCATCCTGAGAGCGGTGAAAGATCAATTGAAGACAGTTCATTCCCTCTGAGATCCAGTTCCTCAATATCGGCGTTGTCTAGAAGCTGAGTGAGATCGATTTCTTCGATTCTCTCACCAACCAACTTCAACTCTCGAATCGGACACTCAACATCAATGAATGACTTCTTGCCATCTATTATCACAGGTATCTTGGACATCAGTCTAGCCCTCAAACCCAATCAGTTTCAATCGATATCAATCTGTTTCAAATCTGAAACGACTATGCCCAAGTTCATCAATCTATTTTGAAGAATAATAATCTATCGTGATGATTGTGAAACCATCAACGCAGCCACCTCAGAACCTTGGCTCGCATTCTCACTCCTCATGGAAGATACGAACTACAAAACAAGAGAGCGAAGAGGGAACAGTCCCTCTTCGGAAACTAGATTGGAAACTAGATACAGCGGTGTATCACTTCGGGTCCGACTTCCTCGAACTCCTTCTTGGTGACCCACATCTTCTGGAAGGTCTTGAGGGAGCCTAGGATTGAGCCGCCAATCCAGACAGAGTACTGTCGCTCGGGTGGGGCAATGATGCGGACCTCGATGTTCTCGGGTACCAGTTCGGTGATCTCCTTGTGGAGTCTCTCCTTCAGGCCTGGGAACATGGTGGAACCACCTGAGAGAACGATGTTGGCGTACAGGTCACGTCTGAGGTCGACGTCACATGCCTTGATGGACTCGACAATGTGCTCATCCAGGGGCACTGTGTCAAGGCCAATGGCACTTGGATTGAAGAACAGCTCTGGGGCCTGGAACCTCTCAGCCCCCACAGTGATGACCTCACCGTCAGGGAGCATGTAGGGCTTGTCGACTCCAGCCTTGTCAGCGACTGTCCTCTCCCGTTCGGGGTCGAGGGCAACGTAACACAGCTTCTCCTTCACATCGCGTACAATCTCTTTCTCAGCACCGCTCACAAAGGCGTAGCCTCTCTGCCTGAGCAGTCTGCGGAGGTACTCGGTGATGTCTCTGCCGGCCAGGTCAATTCTCCTGATGGCGTGGTTGATCGAGAAGCCCTCATAGATTGGAACTATGTGGGTCACACCATCACCGGAGTCCACGACCAGACCTGTCGTCCTACCGGACGCGTACAGTGACAGCACGGCCTGAGTGGCCACGTACACTGCTGGTACTCCGAAGTTGTCGAACATGACACTTGCCATGCGCTCTCGGTTCTCGCGAGGGTTGAACGGCGCCTCTGTCAGAAGTACCGGGTTCTCACTGGGATCAATCTTGAGATCGTTGTAGAACGTATAGCTCCAAATCTTCTCTATAGCATCCCAGTCCTCAACGATGCCGTGTGCTATTGGGTAGACGAGGCGGAGTACGCCGCGTAGGTTGATGGCCTCTTCACCGATGTAGTAGTCACGCGTGTAGTGGTCAACATCGGTCATGATTGACTCATAGCGGGGGTAGCCAATCAGGGTGGGCCAGACGCTGCGCGGTTGGTCTTCGCCCGCGTATCCATTCTTGCTGAGCCCAGTGCCGTTGTCGATAACAATGGGCTTAGCGCCAAGGAATTCATCTTCAGCCATTTTGATTCGGTCCTCATGTGTTGTTTTTATGGACGAGTCGATCTTGCGATTCGTCAAGTCAGAACGAGAAACGCTCTGTACTGATACACTGTTTCGCCCAGTCGTATTTAAGTAAATATACGATGAAGGGCAATCAATTCGATAAGTATATGTGGTATATATAGAAAATGGGGTCTTTGTGCCACTCTACGGGCTTCTCTCGGTATTACATTCGATAAGTATAATGGGAAAGTACTCTAGAATAGAAGATAATACAGGCTATAGCCGACGTGATGCCGCCATAAAGTCGCTCTTCATCCAAGTCCCGCTGTGTCTGCAACCAGATGTCCATGACCCGCCATCTAGATCATGTGTTTCACGGACGGTATGGTCACGAATGATAGGTCTTCACCTCACTGCAGTTCACCGGACCTCTCTTGTAGGCCGGGAGAAATTCGTATGGACGGATCCTAATCGCCTCGACCGGGAGGGGTGGTGTAGTCCGAGGATGGAGGCTCCTCGGCCACCATCACGCAGAGGGAGGACTACCAATCTTGCGAGCAAGGAGGGCCACAACGACAAAGAGCACTACACCCAGCGCAAGGGTGATCTCCAGAGGAACCGCAAACCCGTGCAGGATGTAGCCAAGGGTCAGGAAAACTCCTGTGAGGAGCTGTCCCATGATCGTCGCCCAGTTCGCGGGAGCCAGCTTCGCACTCTCATCGTAATGCCGAAGGGCTGTCGATGTCCCCAGCACACCCAGTGGGAGGGTGGCCAGTGCCAGCAATGACTCCATTCGGATCAGGCCGAGGTATGCCGTGACTGCGATAGACACGTAGACCAGCGCCATGAGAATCGTGTAACCCCGTGAAGCCGCCTTTCTTCCAATGCGCACGACGAATGTGCGCTTCCCTGCATCCCTGTCAGCGACGTAGTCGGGGAACTCGTTGATGTACAGAACGAGGGCGATAAGGATTGAGGGTGCAATGGAAACGAAGATTGGTTCATAGAACTGGTCGAAGGGGATGATCAAGGGCCATGTCAGGGTGATGGGAATCTGCACCTGAACGTAGAATGACCCCACAATCATGAGAACACCAAAGACGACCCCGATGACCAGCTCGCCAACACCCCGTTTCACGAGCCTGATTGGGGGAGTCGAATAGAAGAGGCCGAAGAACGCGCCGACAAGCCCCAGAGCAAGGATGACCCAGCCAAGTCGAAAACAGAGGTAGAATCCAATTGTTGCGCCCACAGCATAGAGGACTATGGAGCCCACAGCCACTTCGCGCGGCGTAAGAAGCCCCTGCTGGATCGTTCGACTGCCGCCACTGTAGGGTCGGATGAACTCCACATTGATGTCATCACTACCCTTGTTGTCCTCCGTATGATCAAAGTAATCATTAGCCACATCAGCCCCCCAGTGGAGAAATACAGCGGCGATGAGTGTGAGAAGGAAGAGATCCAAATAGAAGACACCGTGCATACCGAAGGCTACTGCTGTCCCCACGAAGATGGGAATCGTGGACGCAGGGAGAATACCAAGCTTGACCTCCTGAAGCCAGATGCGAACCTTAGAAACCTCTCTTTTTTCGCTGCGGTCCATCATTAGTCAACCGAGGGCAACAGACTCGTCCAAAAAAGGTTTTCTGATGGTGAAGTCATCTAGATGTTCATCAAGTTAGTTGTTAACGGTGATAAGTATAAAAGATACGTACTTTATCGTCACATCGAACGAACATCCGAGAGACCTAGACCATGGTGAGTAGCGACCTAGAGAACCTCATTCGTCAAGAGATTGCAGCAGTAGCAGCAAGGAAGACAATCCTCGATCAACTGGAGGGTGGTCTCAAGACGGGCGCCGAACTCCGCGATGCCATCGCCAAGACCGAGAAGGCGGCCATGGTAGCAAAGGGAGTGTCGAAGAGGAAGATCGCGGATTACGAAGTGACAAGCCCCAAGCTCTATCACAACACAAGACGACTGGAGGAACTTGGTATCATCGTCAGCTGGAAGCAGTCCCAGTACCGCCTCTTTGAACTAGAGCCGAAAGCGATTCACGCCGTCCGTAGAGCTCTGAATATTGAGAGGCCCATCATGTATGTCACATCGATGAGCAAGCCCGAGGACCAACGCCCCCTGATTCAGTGGATCTCCACCAACCCGCACTACAAGCCGACAAAGCTTCTTGTGTTTGTTGAGGCCAGGCACTGGACCAGAGGGGTGTCCCGCATCATGGACAGGTTCATTCCGGAGGATGCCTTCAGGAGATGGACAACAGAGTGGCGAGAGATTCCTGAGGACGTCATGGGCGGGGAGGGAGAGATGGAGTATGGTGAACTGCAGGGCACCTGTGACTTCATCGAGAACGCCCTTCTGCCCTACGTGCCCCAACATGAGATTGTGGTTGACCTCACTCTTGCCCCCACACTGATAGCGCTGGCTCTGATGAGAATCGCGCACGAATACACCCTCGAGGTGTTCCACGTGAACAGGTATGATGCAGAAAACGCAGACATCACCTACCTCTGAGTTGACAGTCATGAGATGGAGAAGGAAGACCACATTGGACTGGACTCCGGTCTTGCTGCGCGAGCGATTAGACGCCCTACAACGGACCATCACAAGGACAAGGGAGCAAACTGCAAGAAACTCGACCCGTATGCTCGGCAAACTTCAGCGCTGGCAGGTGGCGATCAAGAGCATCCAGTCTAGATTGGAGGCCATTGACAGGAACCTGCGTCCCGCCCTCGAAGACAGACTTGAGGTGAAGATACCAGACAGTGAGAAGCTGCAGGTCGCAATGTTTCAACCCAGCACCAGGAATCTCTTCCTTGAACTGGCGACTCAGTATCAAGGCAAGAGAGATGATCCTATAGGCACAGAGGGTTTCGATGCCCTTGTCAGTCTGAGTGATCGGGCCAAGGCCTTGGCTCTGCTCGGTGACGCGGCGGTCTCAATGGCTGTCGTGCTCAGGCTCTGGAGCCCTCGGACTGCTGACGTTGGCGACCTCACGAAGCGCAGGTCAGAAGTGGTCAGTAACTCACATATGGCCTCAGTGTGCGATGACTGGTCTCTCTACGAACACCGCATTCATTTTGACCCGGGAGAGCCAAGTCGAGAAGAGATGGAGCATGACAAGGGAACTCTAGTGGAGTCAGTATATGGGATCATCCTGATAGAACATGGTTTCAATCAGGTCATGGATTCCATTACCTACCTCTTCTAGCGACCTTCGAGACCCTATTCATCTCCATGGTGCGCAGACTCTTCAGACATGGGAAACTCCCTGTCAAACCTTCGACGCACTGATGCCTCTATGTCAGCAGCACAATACACTCTCACTGATGGAATCGTCCTTGCCTGTTGTTCGAGAAGATGGACCAAGGGGTGACCCTCTTTGGTTTCATTGAGAGGTACAATGTCAAGACCGCCCTCACCATCCACCAACAGGGGGATCTTGCTGAGCTCGGCCTCTCCCAGCTTGGGTACGACAATGTCAAGTATCACACTGCCAGGTTCATCTGAGAGACTCTCCTCGATCTCAACAAGCCTGTCAACCCTACCTATGGTATCCAGCAGGGTCTCTCGGATGTGAGAATCAAAGGACGCAAGAGGGCGCGCAAGAGCCACCTTCAACAGTCGTCTGTACCGAATTCTTGAGACGTACTCACGTACGAATGGAATCTCGGACTCGGACAGCCATCTGAAGAGATCCGAATCCACCATTCTCGTGAACTGACCCACAACCTCATTCTCTGACAGGTCTTCCTCTTCGAGCCTGAAGTATGTCGCCTTTGATATCAGTGCTTCAGCCATCTTCACGGCATGGTGCAGATAGAGGTCCAAGTGCATCCAGTTTCTGCTCAAGATGAGTGCCTCCAGAGAATGGATGGCCTTGAGCATGAAGGCCCGGACATATCGACCGTCCGGTTCCCGGACTATACGATTGGTGAGCATGACTCGCTCAGCAGGAAATATCCCCAGCTGGACTCCGCTGAAGTGGGCATCCCGAATCAAGTAGTCCGTCTTGTCTATGTCTAGAGGATGATCGAGGAAGTCTGTCAGGAGACTCATGACAGGGTCAGATGCAGTCCCCCTAAGCACAGAGACGATATCAGAAGGAGCAATATCATGATGTTCCAGGACCTCAGCCAGACCACTATTGAGAATCAGGAACTCGCCCAAGTCCGCGTGGTTGACACCGGCCCAGGACTCCAGTGCAAACTCGATGGTGTGAGAGGTAGGGGGATGACCTACATCGTGCAGGAGAGCAGAGGCTCTGAAGAGGCGTTGGTGGTAATCATCTAGAAGAGTGGACACCGGAACGAAACAGGCGGACTTGATGTCGTCACAGTAGTTGACTACACGTATCGACTTCTGAGCCAAGAAATCTGTACCCAGACAATGTTGAAACCTGGTGTGAGTGGCCCCGGGATAGACGAGATGGGCTGGCCCGAGCTGCAGAATGCTACGCAACCTCAACATCTCGGGTGTCGACATGACATCAAGCTCCCATGGATCAAAGAGTATTGCACCATGGATTGGATCCTGAATGGCCTTCTGTCTCGTGCTCCTTCCGCCCATGTTGACAAAACGGTGATGTTCATTCAGGATAGACTGGACCTCGGCCCATTCAGTATCTGCGTGTGCTTCTGCCTCCTTCAGGTAGGACTCCCGAAAACCCGTCAGTCGGATGAGGTTGACAATATTGGGATTGATGTCTTTTAGCACTCTGCGTCGCCAACTCGCTCTGAGGTGTGGCACCTGTTAAAAATCATCGCAAGAGACGTTGTCCTGTCATTCTAGGTTCCGAGACATCTTGACGGTATCTCGGGCCTCGTTGTACTCCAGTGGGTTCCCCTTCTTCATTGCACGACAATACTCGTTAGGTGTGCAGTATCCCCAGTTCTGCATCATCTTGCATGAGGAAGGATACCTGCTCCGATAGTACGGAGGATCGATGAGATTCGCGCGCACAAGATAGTTGGTAACAGTCTTGATGGAGTGAGTGGCATAAGCCTGACGGATGCATGGGGGTGCCCGTTCAACAGTATGCCATGTTATCATCTTGAATAGTTCGTACCAGAGAGGACACTTCTTTGCCTCATAGAGATTGTTGCACTTGACGCAGTGTCCCCAGTGGGCAGAGATCCTGCAGACATCGTCGCGGGCGGCCTTTGTAAACCCCTTCTTTCCGAGAAGATGGAACTTGAGTTCGACAAAGGTTTCGGGCGTGAAAGAGCCGAACCCAGCGACAATCTCTGAGAGTTCTCGGGCAATCTCTTCAGGGTCCGCACTCCACGTGTCCGGGCTGATTCTTGGAGTTGATGTGCGCTTCACAGTCACAGTATCATATCCATGGGGTGTGTCTTAAGCTCATCTCGGATGAGCGTTGTGTGGGTTCGAGCAAGAGACAGTCAGATAGAACCGTCATGAATGGAATACTCTTAAATGTCGTCAACGTCCAACACAGAAAAAGCACCCAACAACCGAGGGCGCACCGTATGACCAAGCTCGATATTATTGACAAGATGTCATTCAAAGAGACCATCACCTCAGTCGAGCTTGTGGACCTCTCACTTGATGGAAAACCCAGATTGGTCGTGACCACATTGAATGGGGATGTCAGGGTGCTTGAGTACGTCCCGGGCGACAAGGTTCCGCTTGAAGAGATCTGCCGTGCTGATGGACTGCCACCTCTGGCAGCAGTAGGAGTCGGTGATGTTCTTGGTAACGGTATACCAGATCTTGTTGTCGGCGGACTGGACAATGCCATGAGGATAATATCCTACACCGATGGTGACCTCAGGGTTGACTCCTTGACTCCTTTGGGAAGTCTTCCGACGGCCATCGGCGTCTTCAACGTAACGGAGGACAAGGGATCAGAGGTGATTGTCGCTACGACAGATGGCGCTCTCAGATGCTATGGGTGGTACGAAGTGGCCTTGGATAAGCTCGCCCACAAGGTACTGGACAATCCCGTGTTCTCGATAATGCCCATGACAAGTAAGGGCATGCCGTACAACCGATTCGTCTTCGGGGATGAGTCGGGATATCTGTACCTCTACCAGTATGCAGACGATAGATTGCATGAGAGAAAGAAGATAATGGTCGGAGGGGAGATCACACTCGTTGCGACCGGAGATGTCACCGGCGACGGGTATTCTGAGATCATGACTGTGTCTGATGGCAAGAACTTGAGTCTTCTCGGCACAACAAAGGGGTCCATGGAGAAGATTGACTCTGTGCGGGCTCCCAATGGTGTGACCTCTGTGAAGATAGGTTCCTTCTGGAAGACAGAGAAGCCCAGAGGGCAGATTGTGTCGAGCCACACGAACTCTCGAGTGTCACTACTGAACTTCATAGGAAGACAGATTGTCGAAGACACATCAATCAAGACAGCACGTAGAGCCAGTGATTCGATGATGTCAGTGGGCGACATAAACGGCGATTCAAGGCCGGAGATTGTTCAGGCAGTGGGAAATACTGTGAACATCATTGGAGTTTCTGATGAGTGAAGGTTCTACTTCGGCTTTGGCATGAATACTTCCTGAGGCTGCAAGACCTTGACTGACTTCATCGGACTCTTGCTCTGGATTTTGGGAACAACGTTCTTCTCAATCCAGTCCCTTACAGCAGCACGTGCTGCTTCAATGCTCTCAGCTTCTGCGTTCATATCAAACCTGATGAAGAGGTGATAGGGCTCTCGCTCAGTGTATTCCTTCTTGATCATCGCCCAGAAGGCCTTGGAGCCTGCCGGGACATCAATGCGACCGAGAATCTCATACCAGGATTTGCCTTCGAGCCTCTTGGAAACAATCGCGAGGTCCTTGAGATCGGGAATCTCCTTGAGGGCATCAAGCACTGATTCTCCAACAGCCTTGGGGTTTGAAATGTCGTCGAATTCAGCAATCAAGTAGTGGTCAGCTCTGAATTTGGCCATGGAAAAGGACTCCATCCTGTGATTGAACGCCGCCAGATTCACTTGACACTTAAGTATGATGGTTCATTGTTCTGTGCTTCGGCCCGCACATGGAGAAGACATTGCAATCTGATGTCGGTAGAAGTAGAATCTGTACGCAGTTGTCCCGAACCCCATGACTGTGACCACTACTAGGCCCCAGAAGAGAAGGGAGAGGAGGGAGAATACAGTCAGAGTGAGTAGCCGTTCGGACCTTGCTCCCAGACCCACATCAAGGTCAGTGACACCGAGGGCCTCGGCTCGCGAGCGAGTGTAGCTGGTCAGGAGCCAACCGGCGAGCGTAAGCAATGCCCAAGACCCCACACTCAGACCAAGTATCTGCGTGGAATACGTAAGAGGCACAGCAAACAGGATTAGTACTTCGGACAGCTTATCTGTCACAGAGTCTGTGAAGGCTCCGATGTCAGAGGCAGAGTCTCTCAGCCGAGACACGGCACCATCAACACCGTCAAAGAAACCTGTCAGAAACACGCAGATGCCATAGAGTGGTTGTGACTGGAACAGAAGCAGAGAGAGAACGGACAGGAACGCAAAGAGGAGGGTGACATATGTCACTGTATTGGGCCGCACACCAGCCGATGCAAGAGGCCTCGCAACCCTCATCACCGCACCTCTGAATACTCCGCGAACTCTGAATCTACTCGGCAATGACATCTAACCTCCATAGACCTTCGAATCATACATGATCCTACTCTGAATTGCTAGGCCACCCTCGACTAGGGAGCGGCCGAAGATAATCGAGTCTTGGATAGAACTCTGCGGCCCTACTACAGTTCCATTCCCCAGTGACACGTTGGGACCAATGCGACACCCTTCACTTATCCTGCACTCTTCCGCAAGAAAGACCGGGCCCTTCAGATGCACAGACTCTTCCAGCACAATGCCCGTTGAAACCTCTACTTCATCCCCAGTTTCCAAGACATCATTTGGCGGAACCATAATACCGTCTCTCCGGTTCGAGAAGAAGTGACTGAGGACATACCCATTGGTCTTCAAGACATGGGGGATGTCGTCAATATCAAACCACGCTTCCTGCATCAGGTAGCATCGAACCGCTCCGCCGTCCCTCTTCAGACCACTGATGACTGGAAGAATATGATTCTCACCAGCACCAAGTGAGTCGTAGATCTTCTGTCGAAATGTGTCGCCGGCTCTGAACGCCATGGCACTACTTCCGCGCTCTGCCCTATCCGAGACCTCGGTCCCAAGACTGATGATGTTCTGCTTCTCATCAATGTAGACGGGGTACCCGCAGTCTTGTCTGGTGTCCACAGCGAGTGTCAGGTCCGAATCAGCGGACATCGAGAGACCTCGCAGATCGACAGGGGCCATCCAGGCATCGACTGGCATCACTGTGAACTGGGAACTCTCTGTCAGTTCGAGAGCACCCGCAAGAGTATGAAGGGGACCTTCTTCATAGTCACGAACCTCTGTGATTGTCACGTCAGGGATGTGCAGGTCTTCGATCGCGGTCTTCACCCGTTCTCCCAACCAGCCCACTGCAACGACTACCGGCGTGATTCCGGCACCCAACAGGTGCTCTATGGCCCATTGGACAAGAGGCTTGCCACCGATTTGGACTAGAGCCTTTGGCACAACCTCTGAGAGGGGACCAAGACGCTCTCCTCGACCTGCAGCCAGGACTATTCCGTAGATAGCAATTCCTCCTCCTCAGTGGGCAAGCGCAAGGGCCATATGTATGTTTGGAGGGAATGTTAGTGGAGACCTGGAGTGACAGCGGAGATCATGCACATTGATGACCTTACCGCATGTGAAGATGTCATTGAGCGAGCGGCTGAGGTCATCACATCAGGAGGACTTGTAGTCTATCCAACAGACACCAGTTATGGCGTTGGATGCGACGCGAGGGACTCAGCAGCCATGGACAGATTGATTGCCGTCAAGAGAAGAGACCCCTCAAATGGACTTCCTCTGCTGTTCTCCGACCTCTCACAGTGCCAGGAGTATCATGAGTTCGATAGTCTGGAACTCGTACTGGCGCGATTGTTCTGGCCAGGGGCACTCACACTTGTGGTGTCTCCCAAGTCCGACCTTCCATATCACATCAAGGGTGATCGAGAGTCCATTGCGACTCGTGTACCAGATCATGTTGTGCCCAGAGGAATCTCTCAGAGGATTGGGGGACCAATAATAGGAACCAGTGCCAACAAGAGCGGAGGACCGAGTCCCTTTGATATGAGCGCAGCCCTGGATCAACTAAAGGACGAGGTGGACTTGTATATCGATGGAGGGCCGTCTCAATCCTCACAGAACTCCACCATTATTGGAGTGGAGAGAGCGGATGATGATGGATTCATGAATATCAAGGTCTATCGGGAGGGAGCACTCTCTCTTGATGACATTTCAAAGGCTCTTCGAATCGACACAGAGGGTACAAGGCTTTGGTCCACCAGACTGATCTACGCAGACATGTGAGGGGATGAGTGCTGCGGGACTATAACCTTCTAGTTTCTTGTCCGAGGGAACGAGAACGTGCAGCCACCTCGGAGATACGTTATTTCATCGGAGACCTTCTTGGAGATGACAGTGTACGTGTGACGAGGACCCACGTGTCAGGCCTCCTTGCCTGCACAGTGTCCAAGGACCCATTGGAAGTAATCAGGGGACTACGCGAATTCGCGGAAGAGAATCCGTATCAGTTCAGATTCGCCATAAAGTTCACACCACTGGAGAGATGTGTTGAGGCAAGTCCGGAGGAGATTGTGGAGGCAACGAGGGATCTTGTTTCAAAGATTGGAGAGGACGAAAGCTTCAGGGTGACTGTGCGTCGGAGGCACACTGATCTTGAGAACATGGAGATAGTGAAAGCCGTTGCAGGTGTCATACCCCGAAGGGTTGACCTAGATGAACCGGATTGGACTGTGTTCGTGGAGATTGTGGGTGAGTGGGCAGGTATTTCGATTCTAAAAGAGAAGGATGACATCTTATCCATAATGACGATGCGTGATGACCAGTATTGACATCGTTAGGTGTCGAAAGCAACCAATGATACTCTTCCTACCACACACTTTGCGATTGCATCCTGTCGCTCAGCAGGATCCGTCGAGGTAGTGATGGTCTTGACCTCAGCATCGTCTATCCCAAAGGTATCCATTATCTCCACCAGCCTGTTCGTGTCCGGCTGGAACTGTGGAGATGCCGTGTCACCAAGCGCCGTCACCAGCGAGTTCACCCGTGCCTCTACAGTCGATGTATCATCTCCGACCACAACGATGACTGCCTTTTCAGTCTTCGATGACACTCCAACAATCTCGAAGGCTCTTGAGATCTGTCGTTGTCCTGATGCGTACATTGCTATCTCGACTTCTAGGCTTCTCGACTCCATGTAACCCCCGCGGGAGGCGTTCACAGCATTCTGAACAGCGGAGAGTACGTGATTCTCATCAGCAATAAGACGGCTATCCAGTATCTGAACGGCCTCAACGCCGTCTGAGGCCTTCTGGGCCATCTGAACCACATCATCCTTCGAGATTTCCGGGTTCAACAGGACCTCTACGAAGCCGACGAAGAGGTCCTCCTCTTCCCGTACCAGTTGTTCAATTCGCATCATGACGCCTCGTCATCACAATGTTCTCTTATTGAAGTATTCCACTGCCTCTTCTCGTTGCCTCAACATGTCATCTCGCTATAGTCGCTTTATGAAGTAGTCAGCGACTGTAGGTTCAAACCCGACCTCAAAGACCAGTCGGTTTCGAATCTCTTTCATGGAGGTCGACTCGTCCTCTTCTTTGAACTTCTTCACCAAGGCGATGATGGACTCCCTGTTCTCCCACGGGTAGACCGTCCAGCTGTCGGTCAGCACCATATAGTAGTCTGGAACCACACGTGAGGTGGGCTTGAGATGAAGGACTGCACTTCGAAGACTTGCGGCTCCCAAAGACTTGATGTGTTCAATCGCAGTGTGGAGGCTATCGCCCGTGTCTGCAACCTCATCTACTAGGAGGATGTTCTTCTCAGCAAGAGTGCCACTCAGGGGTTGTGTGATTTGCGGGTTCTTGCCCTTCACACCCACATCTGTATAGTACTCAATCCTGATGTTCTGAAGCGCGTTGGCATACAGAACGTCGGACAGGATGCGAGCGGGGATCCATCCACCTCTGGCAATGCCCACGATTATGTCAGGTCTGAAGTTGCTCATCACGATACGCTCTGAGAGCTGAAGGGTCAGATTATAGACATCACGCCATGATAGAATCAAGTAGTCCATGACTTGGTCCTCAAGATAGGTCTGGTTGATTCTCGTGTGACTGCCTAATTAATCCGTCTGCTCAACAACATCACAACGTAAATCAAGTCGTGTACCTGTCTGTTCATTGTGACCAGAATGAGACCGGACCTAGTTCTTGCACACATCGGTCAGATCGCCACCATGGCCGGACATAGCTCAAGACCAAAGATAGGAGACGAATTGAATGAACTCTCTCTCATTGAAGACGGAGCGATAGTGATCAAGGATGGGATCATTGTTGCCGTCGGTTCGACGAAGGAGGTCCTGTCAAGTATCGATGAGGAGCCACTCTTCCCAATGATTGAATTTCCAAGCATGCTTGCGACTCCTGGTTTCGTCGACAGCCACACACACATTGTGTTTGGAGGGTCTCGTGAGAATGACTTCGCTATGAAGCTGGCAGGAAAGTCATATCTTGAGATTCTGGAGGCCGGTGGTGGAATCCTGAACACCCTCAGACACACGAGGGAAGCCACCACAGAACAGCTGACTAGGAATGCCTTCACCTATGCCGAGAGCATGCTTTCCAACGGCACCACCACTGTTGAGGCAAAGAGCGGCTACGGTCTGGATACTGCAAATGAACTCAAGATGTTGAGGTCTCTGGAGGACCTCAGGACGAAGATCTCGGTAGAAGTCGTCCGTACCTTTCTGGGTGCGCATGCAGTCCCACCCGAGTATGAGGGGAGGACCGACGAGTATGTGGACCTTGTTGTTGATGACATGATTCCTGCTGTGGAGAAGGAGAATGCAGCAGAGTTCTGTGATGTCTTCTGTGAGAAGGGTGTCTTTGATGTGGAACAGTCGGAGAAGGTTCTCGTTGCCGCAAAGAAGAGAGGCATGAAACTGAAGGTCCATGCTGATGAGATAGTCCAGCTCGGGGGAGCCGAACTTGCGGCAGAAGTGGGTGCAGTGTCCGCGGACCATCTGCTGATGTCATCAGATGACGGTTTGGAGGCCATGAGAAAATCAGGGACCATCGCCACCTTGCTTCCAGCAACAGCATTCAGCCTGAACACTGCATATGCAAGAGCACGGGATATGATTGAGATGGGATTGCCAGTGGCACTGGCCACTGACTTCAACCCGAACTGTGCCAATGAGTCACTGTTCTTCACAATAGCTTTGGCATGTTATAAGATGAAGATGCAACCACGGGAGGCTCTCTCAGCAGTGACCATCAATGCGGCTCATGCCATTGACAGGGGAGAGCAGATTGGTAGCATTGAGGTAGGAAAGAGGGCGGACATCTTGATTCTGGACTGCCCCAATCCGGAGTATCTCACGTGGAGATTTGGGGCCAACCTCGTCCATACTGTGATCTCCGCTGGAGAAGTGGTACACACACGGCTTGGACCTTAGATGTCCAGAAGAGGACCGGTGATTTTCTCCGTTGCCTCCGAGATCATACTTCCTTGAATGAGACCTCGAATCTTCTCAATGTCAATGCTGAGTTGCCTGTCATCGTCAAGTCTGCTCACGTGTCTTCGGATCACATTCCATGCTGCATCCAAAGGCTCTGAGGGGTGCAACGGTTTCAACAGGTCTAGACCCTGAGCAGCACATAGGAACTCAATCGCCACAACGTGACGTGTATTCTCTAGTATCTGTCGTGCCTTCCTAGCCGCTATGGTGCCCATGCTGACATGGTCCTCTTGGTCAGCACTGGTCGGAATCGAATCGACACTTGCAGGGTGCGCCAAGACCTTGTTCTCAGACACTAGTGATGCTGCGGTGTACTGGGATATCATCATCCCAGACTCGAGACCTCCCTCTATAGTCAGGAATGGAGGTAGACCGCTCAGATGGGGATTCACCAGACGGTTCACTCTTCTCTCGGCTATGTTCGCAATCTCCGCCAAGGCGATTCCAAGAAAGTCCATAGCCAGTGCAATCGGTTGCCCGTGGAAGTTCCCACCTGACACTACAGTGCCGTCATCCGGAAAGACCAAGGGATTGTCAGTGGCAGAGTTGATTTCAGTCTCGAGGACGCTCTGGACGTATCTGATGGTATCTAGAGATGCACCCAGCACCTGGGGAATGCAGCGCAACGAGTATGCATCCTGCACCTTACCACAATCAGCGTGGGAATGATTGATTTCACTGTCAAGAAGGACTCTCTTCATTGCAGCAGCTACATCAGTCTGACCCTCGTGGGGACGCACCGCGTGTATGCGCGGATCCAGAGCTGCCCGGGTTCCGCGTAGTGCCTCAAGACTCATCGACGCAGCGATGATGGCATCTCGAACCAATGCAAGAGCGTCGTGAACACAGAGGGACCCGATGGATGTCATGGGTTGGGTCCCATTGATGAGGGCAACACCCTCCTTTGCTTGAAGCTCAATTGGACTGATTCCTGCTTTCCGCAGGGCATCACTACCATTCATCTTTTTGCCCTTGAGTAGGGCCTCACCTTCACCAATCATGACAAGGACCATGTGTGCAAGAGGAGCGAGGTCTCCGCTGGAACCCACAGACCCCTTCTCGGGTACGATAGGTACTACATCCTTGTTGAGCATCTCAAGGAGGGTTTCAATCACTTCTATGCGAACACCTGAGAATCCCTTGGCAAGTGCATTCGCTCGCAGTAACATCATCCCTCGGACTATCTCGGGAGCAAACGGGTCACCCACACCGGCGCTGTGACTTCGGATGAGATTCACCTGAAGCTTTGCCACATCATCCTTGCTGATGGACACGCTGGCCAAATCACCGAAGCCTGTATTCACTCCGTAGACGGTGCGTCCATCTCGGATGGCTGCCTCGATCACTTCTCGACTCTCCAGTATCTTCGCTCGTGCACTCTCAGCCAGCATGGCTTTCTCGCCATGACGAGCGACACGGACCACATCTTCAATCGAGAGGGATTCACCATCCACTGACACTACCATGTTCACATCTCCTCAAAGGCTTTCTTCACCAAGTCTTCCACGAGACCCTTCGGGGGGATGTACGGGAGTGTGATCTGACCTTGACCGCGTCTTCTTCGGTTCCAATTAATCGCGGTCTCAAGAGCGTGATCATTCCTTGCCCAAGCCCTTCGCGCCACCCCTCCCATCACGTCCCAATCAAGGGCTAATCTGATGATGTTGTCAACACGATTGCTACCATCGAGGACCAGGCCGAATCCTCCATTGATGGCCTTGCCAGTTCCAACACCACCGCCATTCGAGAGAACACAGAGGGTCATCCCTCGCGAGGCATTACCGGCCCAAGACTGATGGGCCATGTCACTGGTGATGTTACTGCCATCATAGATGTTTGCGGTCTCTCTGAAGGGACTATCGGTGCCTCCTGTGTCATGATGGTCACGGCCCAGCATGATTGGGCCAATCTTTCCTTCTCGTACCAACTCATTGAACTTGAGGGCGATATTGACTCGACCCGTGGCATCAGCATAGAGAATACGGGCCTGAGTACCAATGACAAGATTGTGCTTCTGAGCATCACGGATCCAAACGTAGTTGTCTCTGTCCTGTGCCCTACGCTCGGGATTGATGCACGACATGGCGGCAGCATCTGTCTTCGCGAGGTCTTCCGGCTTTCCAGAGAGACACACCCACCTGAATGGGCCATAACCGTAGTCAAAACAGATAGGGCCCATGATGTCCTCGACATAGGACGGAAAGATGAATCCATCATGAGTGTTCACTCCGTTCTTTGCAATGCTCTTGGCACCAGCATCGAAGACTGCTTTCATGAAGGAGTTGCCATAGTCCCAGAAGTGCGTGCCACGCTCGGTCATGGTTCTGATGAGCTCAAACTGATGGATGAGTGACTTGTCCACTAGGGCCTTGAATTCGTCACGGTCAGAACGTAGCAGTTCTCGGCCCTCCTCAAATGTCACACCCTGAGGCGTGTAACCTCCTCCATATACGTCGTGGCAAGAGGTCTGGTCAGACGCCAGCTCAAGGGGAATGTTCTTCTTGACAGCATACTCCCAGAGATCCACAACGTTGCCATGATACCCGACTGAGACGGGTTTCTTCTCTTCACTGTGGTCCTTGGCCCATCCGAACACCTCACTGATGTCATCTGAGTATAGGCTCAACCAGCCCTGCTGGGACCGTGTCTCGATTCGGCTCTTGTCAACCTCAGCAATGACTCCAACACCACCAGCAATCTCCACGGCCTTGGCCTGGGCACCACTCATTCCCCCCAGACCAGAGGTCAAGAACATCCGCCCGCCAAGATCCTCATCCTTTGGAATCCCGAGGTATATCCTTCCTGCATTCAGGAGTGTGATGTAAGTGCCGTGCACGATGCCCTGCGGGCCTATGTACATCCAACCGCCGGCGGTCATCTGGCCGTAGTTCGTTGTACCAAGGGCGGCGGCTTGATGGAAATCATCTGGTGTGTCGAACATCCCCACCATGAGACCGTTTGTAGAGATGACCCTAGGGGCATTCTTGTGGGAGGGGAAGAGACCCAAGGGATGTCCCGAACTCACAACAAGAGTCTGTTCTTCAGTGATCATTTCAAGGTATTTCTTGATTAGACGGTACTGCAGCCAATTCTGGCACACCTGACCGGACTCACCGTAGGTCACAAGCTCGTAAGGGTAGAGGGCGATGTCAAAGTCAAGATTGTTGTCTATCATGACCTGTATGGCCCTAGCCTCAAGAATGCCCTCATAGTCGTCAACAGGTCTTGCCTTTATGGGACCCGGTGGACGGTATCTGTATGCGTAGATACGTCCCCGTGTGAGAAGTTCATTGAGAAACTCAGGTGCCAGTCTATCGTGCAGGCTGGTGGGAACGTATCGCAACGCGTTCTTCACAGCAGTCACGGTCTCGCTCGCAGTGAGTGAGAAACCCCTGTCGGGAGCCCGCCTGTACTTGGAATCGAAGACGGGGTCAGGAGGGAGCTTGTCTGAGAGCTTGATGGTCATAGCCTCTGAAACATCATCGGACATGGAACAACATCCTCTTGATATTTCATTGAGAGCTGGATTCCCTCATAAAGGACTCGAAAGCAGTGAGGCGGTCTGTACGATGATGGACACCAAAGGGAAGCTTCAAGAATTCACACGGAGCATCACATACCCCAAGTGGTCGAGAGTTGTAGGTATCATGAGCAGTATCTGGACACGCATTGAGAAGGTCATGCCGGGCCTGAATTGTGGTCTCTGTGGTTACCCGACCTGTGCGAGCTTCACAAGAGCACTGTTGGTCAGAGAGCCCACTGCAACAGCATGTCCAATCTTGAGTCTGCCGGACTATGCCGGGCGGACAGAAGAACTCAAGGACCTCGTTGAGTCGTGGCATCCTGTCGAGAACCTTGCACCCGAACGACCGGAGGAGGGCATCGTCCTATCAAAGCCATGTTCCGATGCGTCACATCTACTAATGGCCGACTTGTGCATTTTCAATGGGATTGAGACAGGCCAGCCAATGAGGTTCAATACTCTGGACTCGGGTGTGATGTGTGACCTACTCAAGTGTGTCACTCGTAAGGTTGAGAACTTCAAGTGCAGCAGGGGTCTCTCTTATGCGTGGGGTGATTTTGAGGAGATAAAACTCCATGTCTTGAAGGACGGGAGAGTGAGGATGCGGAGAGCACCGGGAAGAGAACATGCACTTCGTGTGTTCGCACGGATCGAGCGACTTGTGATTGGTGCTGCAATCTGTGATTGCTGCGGCTATGACCTTCTCTCTGTCGCAGTTGGACTATCGCCGAGGGGTGAAAGGGATCACACGGTCATGAGGGCAGGGAGTTCCCTGCGAATCGTCAAGTCCGGAGAGGTCAGCGACTGGGCAGAGGCACTGAACAGACAACATGAAACACTGACTGATGCAATCACATCTCTGAGGAACGGTGGGCACCCTGAAGGTGAGAAGACCTCACTCGTGTGTGAGATTCTTGATACAATGATCCGTGACCTCGCACCTGAGATTGAAACGACAACACTTCGGGTGCTGGCATCAGCATACTTTGTCGAGGATGCGCTTCATGCCATAGATGCAATCCGTGAAATACTGGAAGGTGACTCGGCTGCAAAGAGCGAGCTTGATCGGATGGTGGACCAGATTGAGTCAGGAACCTTCGATATGCAGAGTCAGAGAAGTCCGGGTAACAGTTCTCTCATTCTGTCAGCGTATGCAAATAGAATCAACCGAGCCATGTCAGTTCTTGCAGGACTCAGAGAGTAGAGTCCCAGCTACAGTGCCACCAGATATGTCGCGTCACTGGTCCAACCAAGCTTCTTGGCAGTCTGAAATGCCTTGCTAGATTCGGCGTAGTCTCCCGTGATCCAGAGCAACAGCCTTAGTTGGTTCCACAGCTCTGGGTTGTCCGGATCAGCCTTAATCTCCTTCTTGATCTTACGTTGTACTTTCTTGTACTCCTTGATCTCCTTCTTCCTGCTCTTGGCCGCCTGCTTCAGGAGTCCGTATATATAATCTGGAGCGCGTCTGAGGGTGTGTGAAAGAAACTCATCAGGGCGGCCCTTGGCAAACTCGTTAAGTGCAGACCTCGGGGTGTCCTTTGCCCGCCAGAATTCTCCAGATACCAGGCGCTTCTCGAATCCACTCTGGGCAAATTCAAGAAGGTCGCCCAGATGCTTGGTCACGGCATGGTCGGAGCCGAGCTCGCTCTCGCAGCAGCTCCATTCGAAGTAGATGAGCTCAGTACCAATCTTCGAAAGCACGGATGGGCTTGGTTCTATCTTCTTCAAGTCGTTGAGAAGATCCTTGACCGAGTATTTCTCCCTCTTTGATACTGACACCTCTTTTCACCACCAACAATTGGACAATAGTAATGCTTCCTATCTGATAAATCAACTCGGTATCAAATCAGAAGGGGAGGGACAGGTTAGGAATGGGAACATACAGACGGATATAGATTGACGTGAGCAGCGCTATCAGCGAGAGGACGACGACCATCCAGTCCTTCCGTCTGAAGGCAAGTTTCTCCATGTATGTTCGTGTGTCGCTGGCTCCAAAGCCTCTGGACTCCATACTCTCTGCAATGGAGAGAGCCCTTCGAATCGAGACGATGATGAGAGGGACAATGATGGGGATGATGTTACGAATTCGTTTCAGGAGACTTCCCTTGTCAAGCTCCACCCCGCGCGCCTTCTGGGCATCCATTATGGCATAGGCCTCTTGTGCAAGGGTTGGGACATAACGCATGGCCATGCTCATGGCAAAGGCGAACTCGAATCGGACTCGCATCTGAATCAATGCCTGTGAAAGCTCGTCAGGATGGACTGTGAGGAAGAAGAGTGAGAATGAGGTCATCAATGCAACAAGCCTCAGAGCCAGAGAAACTGAGTAGTTGAAGGGGTTGGTAGCTGTCGAGAGCAGTGTGTTGAAGATGATGATGAACCCGAGCAAGACAGACAGGCTCTTCATACTATTACTCCATCGGCGGAGAGACTTCGAAGCCGCAAGAATAGGGAATAGAAGAGCTAGAATTACCAGCAGCACAAGCATCTCCATGAAGAGCAGTGAGATTGTCGCCAGCACGATGGACATCACCAGCTTTGCCCTTGGATCAAGTCTGTGGATTATCGAGTCTTGGCGAGTATACTTGAAGATTTCAAGGAATGACAGAGTTCTCACCTCCAAGTATGCGGAGCACTTCGCTCTCGACCTCTGATAGGAGAGTCAGTCTCTCAGGGAACGTGGGAAACTCCTCATGGAGAGACCGGGCGGCTTGTGTGAGTTGTGGTGGAGTGAGAGAACAGCACTCGAGAATCTCATCATTGCTCAGCACTTTGTTTGTTTGGCCATCTGCGACTATGGTGCCGTTGGCCATTGCAACTGTACGGGGAAGGTGCTCGATGACAAACTCTATGTCATGCGTGACGACCACCACAGTTCTTCCGCGCTCGTTCAGTGATTCCAACATCTCCGCGAGCCGTTGTTTCTGACAAGCATCCTGACCAATCGTTGGTTCATCCAGGACTACCACTCGAGGCTCAGTAGCTAGAACTGATGCCAACGCGACTCGTTTCCGTTCTCCTCCCGACAATGCAAAGGGTGACCGCTGGGCAAGCCCTTCCAGTCCGAGGCTGGTAATTGTCCGTGAACATCGTTCAGTAGCCTCTTCCTCGGTGAATCCTAGGTTCTTCAGACCAAAGACTATCTCTTTCTCCACGGTATCCAGAAAGAGCTGGTGGTCGGGATTCTGCATGACAAGACCCACTTCGCGAGCAATCTCTGCAATTGAGAAGTCCTTTGTGTCCGCTCCATTGAGTATGACTCTCCCTGATTGGGGGCGAAGAAGGCCGTTGAAATGCTTCACCAGAGTTGTCTTGCCTGCACCGTTCGTGCCCATGATAGCCAAGCTCTCACCATCATCAATCTGAAGAGAAACTCCACGCAGTGCCGTGTAGAGACCGTCGTAACTGAAGTGGACATCCTCTATGATAATCATGTGGAACCACTCTCCTTCACGAGAGATGCGAGCTCATCACCTGAAAGGGGGACCCCGCTCAGTCGGACCTTCTTTGCTGCAAGACGCTTGTAGATCAAGGTTGCCTTGGGAATACCCACTCCAATCTCTTCGCAGATGTCATCGACAAGAACCTCTCTTGGCCGGCCATCCGCCACTACGGACCCCTGATCCATAACTATTATTCTGCTCGCATCCTTGGCCACTAGGTCAAGCCTGTGTTCAACTATTGCAACCGTCATGCCGCGCCTGTTCAAAGAGGATATTATCTCGAGGATGGTCTCAGCGCTCTTTGGATCCAGGTTCGATGTGGGTTCATCTGCAATCAGTATCTTCGGTTTCAGCGCCAAGGTGGCGGCAATAGCTACTCTCTGTTGTTCCCCACCAGACATCTCATGAGGGTGTTTGTCGCGAAGGTGTTCGATGTCTAGAAGGTCAATCAGCTCCTCAACACGGCGTCGGACTTCGGCGGGTTCTACACCGAGATTCTCCGGACCGAATGCAATCTCCTTCTCCACATTGAGAGTCACAAGTTGGTTCTCAGGTTGCTGAAATACGAGACCGGCAGTGGTGGCAAACTCCGCGACCTCATGCTCCCTCGTGTTCATTCCGTTCACCACAACGTTCCCGGCAATGTAACCACGATGAAACTGAGGAATCAGCCCATTGATGGCTCTGCATAGAGTGGTCTTTCCACACCCACTCGGTCCAGTGATGACGACATATTCGCCCTCGTCAATGGCAAGGGTCACTTTTTTGAGGGCCAGGGAGTCAGCTCCATAGTACTTGAAGCTGAAGTCCTGGAACTCAACAAGTGGCACACAATGACCTCCTAGTTCCCATCTCCCATAGACCCTTGAAGGACGTTCCGGATGAGGTCCACCGATTTGTCCAGCGCCTCGCTCAGATTGCGAGTGCCGTTGGCACCAGCAGCATTGGCATGACCTCCTCCTGAACCGTCAATGAGCGAGCCAAGGGGTTCCATCACGTCGGTTCCAAGATTCAGTCCAGTCGCCTCTGAGAACTCCCGAGTGCTACGAGCACTCAGACGTACAAGACTCTTTGTGGGCTTCCCACCGACGATGGCAACATCTGCCCCGAGGTCCAAGATGGCACGACATGCACTGGCCTCGAACGCCCGAACACGTGATGTGACGACTATCCAGTCACCCATGAGATGTATCTTCAGACGACTTGCCGCAGTCAGTCTTGCAATGCGCTCAGAGCGATCGGGGCGAATGACCAAGGAATGCACACAGGCCTTGTAGTCGGCTCCTGCATCTATCAGGTCAAGAGCAACCTTGAAGGTGCCAGGGTCAGCATAGAAGAAACGACGCGTATCGAAGAGGAGCCCCGCCAGGAGAAGATTTGCAGTGGCAGGAGTCATGGGAACATCCAGCTCATCAAATAGGTTTGCGACGATCTCACACGTAGAAGAGCGGTCAGGTTGCACTACTGTGTGCAGAGCCAAGTCATCAATCTCAGGATTATGTTCGTGATGGTCGACTACCAGAGTGTTCTCCGGGGGGTACGGAACAGTCTGCAGCTTCTCGCCCAGTTGAAATGCACTGTTCGTGTCCAGTAGTACACAGAGGTCGTATTCATCCGCGGCAGTATCGGATATGGACCACCCCTGTGAGAACGTATCCAAGACTTGGCTTGCCAATCGGCTCACATCGTCGGCAGCCATGTCGACATTGCCATTAGGGTTGATGTACTGATAGAGGGACCTGAAGGCAATCATTGAGCAGACAGCATCAGGGTCGGCATTCTGATGTCCAAGCACTAGCAGACGGTTGCTCCGTGCCAAGAGGTCCTTGAGGGGTATCACGTCTTCATCTCCATCAGTTGCTTCTCGAGCCAATCTGTGCCCCTGTCACCTGCTTCTTCGAGCAGGTCATCGAGGGACTGCCCCGTATCATATGATTGGTCGACATCAATCTGGATGTCAACATCCAACTGACCATTATCGAGAATGAGCGCGCAACTGACGAAGAGGTTCTCAATGCTCTTCTCAGGTATCTTTTGAAGGAGATACTTGGTGATGTATTCCTCGCATTGCTCTGCTATCTCTTCTAGCCTATCGGTTGAGATCTCAGGGAGACCTATTTCAACAGTGCGAGTCATCTCTCTCACTGGAGTCGCAGGTTTCGTTTGGAGAGCTCGAGCTGAATGGTCTTCTGAAGCTCATTCAGTTGATCAGTCAGAGCCTTGATGGACTTCTCAGCCTTACTCTTGCGAATCTCAAGAGTGCGTTCTCTCTCTTCAAGCTCTTCAACGAGAGCTGGTTTCTCGACTTTGAACATGACTTGCCCGACTGCCTTGTATGTGACTGCATCATCGGGTTGTTTCCGTAGTTCGTCCAGAGTCGCTTTGACATCTAACATCTCCGTCTGGACTGTCTGCAGCAGAGCAGATTCGCTCTCATGCATTCTGCGAAGATTGTCATATTTCTTGAGTTCCGCCTCTAGTGCGGGAGGAATAGTCTGAGCCATTTTTCTGCACTCCCTTCTTGGTCAGAGTGCGCCCTCGGAGTTGTGTCTTAAGGGTTTTGGGTTGAGGACCGTGTGCGACGGCACGCAGATATCCATGAAAGGTATGAGTTCATGGAGGCCCTCAGAGCGGTCAGGTCATTGGCCTCAATGTGAAGAATCAGAGTGTTGCCGTCAACTGTGAGCTCGACACGCGATCTGTCTGTCGATGACGAAGTCGTTTCTGGAAGGAGAGCCTGATACAGGATCCGACACTCAGCCTCAGAGTCCAGTGGGATACGGATGACCGACACTCCTCGCTGAATGCTACTCAATGTTGGACTTCCTCACTTCCTTGACTCGAATCCGTGGTCCAATCTCTGTGCCATCATAGGCATGATAGTGTGTCCAGATGACTCTTCCGGATGGAGCCGGTTCGAGCCAGGGAGTGCATTCACCGCGAGGGCCGTCACGAGGGGGTGCTGTATGTTCTTCGACTTCACATTCAAGCAGATCACTCAGAATTAGGGCCAACTCCTGAACTCTGTCAGGACTGTCAGACTTCACTGCAATCGGAGAAACTGATGTGACTCGTGTCCGAGGAGATGCTACAATCTCGCGTCGGAGTAGGGCACTCTCCACACGTATCACGGCCAGCTCTGAGCCGTCGGGATCGATGAGAGAGAGATCTCCCGGATTACCATGCCACATTGAGATTATCACAGCGGCTCTCGCACCGGACTGATGAATCCTAGAGGCAAGTTCACTCAACCCCATGCCTCCACGGTTGAATCTATCACTGCCCGGTAGTACAGACCATAGGTCTCTCGCAAAAGAACGGACTCTGTTGGATGTGTTCCTGGAGGTTGTGATTATCAATCTCGGCAAATCGGGTCAGGCCACTCATTCCAGTGGTGTATCATCAACACTCTCGGTGTCCTCGGTTGACACCGTTTCAGCATCGAGGACCACAAGTTCCTCCTCCGCCTCAACATTGGGGAGGAAGTCTAGAACCTCTTCAATCTCTTCATCGTCACGCAGAGCCAAAAAGTCTCCAGCCACACGCTGGGCTATCGCTCGCTTCGCGGCCTTTCCAGCATCGGTGAATGGAACATATGCGCCTCCGGCAAAGAGTAGGTCGCACTTGGTGCATTGCCAGAGTCCTGCAGCCTTTCTCTTCAGCGCCTTTGTTGCACAGGCTGGACATCGGGTGGGTTCCTTCCTCCGATTATCAATGTCCAATACTCTTCTGCGGAGCTTGGCGCCGTATCTCGGCCCGAATCTTCCTGTACTGCCAACCTTCTTGGTTCGTGCCAAATCAATAGTCTCCATCTGTAATTGTATGGTTGAAACTAGGCTGCTGGAACCTACCAGTCGCCCTCAGATTTCGCCTATAAGCATATCTATAGGTCGAGAGGGAAAGGGCCCTGAAACCGCTCAGAGCCCTTCTATTCCTTCTCTATTCGACAGCCTTGACTGCCTCGTCTATCGCTTCTCGTATCTCCTTCGTTCTTGACAATGCCATTCCCATGGCCTCGTCAATCAGCTCCAGAGACATTGGTCCAATCCCACCGCCCTTTTGCATGGCGGTGAAGTTCTCGTTCTTGTCCACAGCCATGGTGAGGCGGCAGTCCTGCACGAATTCTTCCTTGAGGACTGGGTCCAACACTAGGTGGTCACCAATCTTTGAGACAGTGTGCTCAATCGCTGAATTCTGGATGGGTAGCGAGATGATCTTTCCAGTCTCAATGAGTTCGTCATCTTCGTACTTCATCTCAGGGAACTTCGTCCCTAGGAGTGCGGCATTCACCGCAATCGAAGAGGCGTCTATGAGATTGCCGTCGTACTCCAGAGGATAGACATCAGCGAAGACCATGTAGACCTTCTTGCCCTTCTCGATGCAGAGCTTCTTGGCATCCACAGTCTCAGACTCGCGGACTCCACGGTCGACAACCCTGGCAAGCTCAATGGCATCCTCCCTCGGGGGACCAAGATCAAACAGTGGTGAGGCAATCGGGGACATCTCTGCGGTCACCATAGTGACGCCCTCATCCGGAGAGTCAGGGTAGGGTTCACCCACAAGGACCTTTACTCCAGCAACAACACTCGTGTTACCTAGTCTGACAAGTGCAGAACCTTCAGCCTTTGCGGGCACCACATTGGCCTCAATGTCAATGGGACGATACTCGTCAAGGGCTCGACCATCAAGTCGTTCGCCCTTGCGAAGCAGGTCGTGTATGAATTCTCGATCTATGTGACTGATTGTTTCAGAGGTAAAATCACCCATTTCACTCATCCTCCATTATCTCGGACTCTCCAAGGTCCGTTTCCATGTCATCCTCGTAGTCATCATCTTCACTATGGCCGTCCTCTGACTTTGTGACATAGGACTGCTTCAGTGCCTCTTTTTGGAGTTCATGGAGGTACTTGCAGGAGTTAATACCCATCTGCATGGCTTCAATCAGTTCTTCGCGTGTGAATGAACCATCCTGCTGAAGAAGTGTGATCTCGTCAGTGGTTGGGATGATTGCCATAGGCACATCGCCCTGGCCGTACTTGTCTTCCTCATCACCGAGGTCAACTATCAATTTCCCGTCAGCCTTTCCAACAGCAACAGCAGGGATTAGGCTTCTCATTGGGATTCCCGCGTCTGCAAGTGCCAGTGATGCGGCATTGATCGCGGCACATCTAGTACCTCCGTCAGCCTGTATCACCTGGATGAAGACATCAATGACCGCCTTCGGAAACTCCTCCAAGAAGATTGTGGGAGCTAGCGCATTGGCAATCACCATGGATATTTCCTTCTCCCTGCGCGATGGTGCAGGTCTCTTCCGGTCAGGGACTGAGAAGGTCGCCATTCTATACACGACTCTGAGGTACGCCCTGTCATTCAGGGTGAGGTGCCTAGGGTGTAGTTCTCTGGGACCGTAGACGGCCGCAATGATGTAGGTCTTTCCTTGACGAATAGAGGCAGAACCATCAGCCTGCTTCAGTACGCCAACCTTCAACTCGATAGGTCGCAACTCGTCAATTCTTCTTCCGTCAATTCTTAGACCCTCTGGACTAATCAGAATGTCGGGTCTCTTTTCTGGACTCACTCTTCACTCACTTCCTCTGTATCAATAATCTCTGCGGGTTGATTCTCATCTTCTGCCACTGCAGTCTCTTCTGTACCACCCTCAGATGGTTCCTTAGGCTCAGCCGTCTCGTCCGAACCTTCGGTTGTACTATCTTCTCCTTCCTCGTCCGCGCTGTCCGAAGTGGACTCGGGGACTTCTGGAGTTTCAGCCTCAACGGGCTCCTCGGAACTTGTGGGCGCAGTCTCTTTGACTTCACCCTCCTTGGACATACTCTGTGCTTCACTCTGCCGACTACTCAGTGCCTCTTCCAGCATATTGTTGATTCTGTCAGTGAGCTTTGACGTGTGTGCCTGTTCTTCGACAGTTCGGATGGCCTTAATGGCAAGGCGAAGCGTTTCGGTATCCTTTGCCTTTATCCAAATGCGGCCGTTCTGGCCCACTATTGTCTGGATTCTGAGATGGTCCTTGATCATGTTGATCATTGAACCACGTCTTCCAATGATGCGAGGTATCTTGGCGGGACTCACTTCGAGCAGCATCCCGCCCTCCAACTTGCGAAGGCCTCTCCCTTTCATTGATAGGAATGGGCCACTTCGCCGGTCGAAGGCGGTTATCTCTGCAACGATGACATCGCCAATGTCCATGTACTCGGAGATATCATCTGAGTACGGTCTCCGCAGCGCATTGTTTGCGTGGAGGGAGGCCAGATAGGGGCCACCTATGTCCACTTTCCAGTTATTCCCGGCAACAATTGTTATTGTGCCAATTACAAGGTCCCCCTCTTTGGGCAAGTAGGCTCCTTCAAGAGGCACCACCTTAACAGTGTTGCCTCGAAGCTCTGCCAACCCTACGAGTGCCGAATATACCTTGCCGTCTTCAGTGTCATATGTTCCGTCGGATGCACGGTATCTACCGTCGGCAAGTAACTGGCCAGGGACTACTACTTCACGTTTATGAAAATATACTGCCAATTGATTTTCCCTCAATTCGTGATCATGATTTCTATTCTATTGTTTGGATTCTTTATCTGACAACCTCAATACGAATCTGACCCTTCGTCAGTCGGTTCAGTTCGTCATAGAGTTCCTGCCTTTTCTGAGCAGGGATCTCCAGAAGCCCAGTCCAAGAGCCATCAGGACCCCAAGATTCTGACTTTATCACACCCGCACCTGCAACGAGATTGTAACCCTTACCGGAGAATGCAGCAGGTATTGTGATTTGGAGTTTTACGCTCTCAAAGGAGATAGGAATGACTACACGAAGCGCCTTGACCACAGTGGGCACCTGTTCATCAACAGTGAGGAACGGGTCAATACGGACCTTAGCTTCCTCCATCGCCTGACGAATTCTATCAGGAGGATGTGGATGCCCGGTCTGTGGGTTCATCGCTCTCTTGGAGATATTGTCGATGATGGCATCGGTCTTCTCCGCTACAAGTTGTGTTCTCTGCTCATGGGTGAGTTTGAACTCGCCCTGCTTGATGATCTCAGGGGCAATGTCAAAGACATCCGAGGTTCCGAATGCATCTTCCACAAGACTCTCTGTGGCACGCTCACCCCTCTTGGCGTCTTCGTAGACTTCGTAGGATTTGAGAATGTCAGCTATGGGAATCTCGGTCCCGCGCCTGTACTCAAATGCAAGATCAGGGTCGACAAAAAGCTCGAATCGAAGATGGCCTTTCTTTAGACCTATCACTACTGCGTCCAAGTCAAGCCATTTCTCTCCACTCTTCTTGCCAGATCCTCCTCCCATCATATAACATCAGTCTCCTATTCTTTCTTCTTGGACTTGGTCGGCTCAAGGTACTTCTTCACTTCATTGATTGACAGCTTCTCGAACTTGCGCGTGGCCGTAGGAATCGTGGCGACTTCCACGTTCGCTGGAGTGGGCTCCTTCTCGGTCGCTTCACGCAGGGCACTCAGAGCCAATCTAATGGCTTCCGGAAGCCCCTTCTTCTTTGAATACTGCTTCTCAAGATACTCTCCGGCGCGGGCGGTACCCCTGCCGATGACCGCGGCCAGAAAGCCCCAATAAGTGCCAACTGGATCGGTCACAAAGAGTCTGGGCGCTCCGTCATGGTCCACAGAGCCTATGATCATGGCAACGCCGTAAGGTCGAGCGCCTCCACCCTGGGTGAACTGCGCCTTGACATCACAGACATGTTCAGCCACTGCTTCACCAGGTACTGGTTCCTCATAGGTGAGCCAATAGGACTGTGCCTTGATTCTGGCCTCGCCAATGAGCTTTCGCGCGTCTGCCATCAACCCCGATGTGGCCACACCAATATGTTCGTCAACCTTGGATATCTTCTCAACACTGTCAGGCTCCTGCAGGGGCTCCACTTTCTTCATTGCCAAGAGAACGATTCCATCTTCCACCAAGATTCCGATCGAAGTGGCTCCTTGTTCCACTGCCTTCTTTGCATACTCTGCAGCGAATATGCGCCCATCAGGGCTGAAGATGCCGGTACTTGTATCGTACCCAGCTCCAGAGATTCCAAACATAGCATTCTCCTCCGAGAAGTCATCAGAACCTGATGGAAGTCAGAACCAATCTAAAGGGCGCAATCTGACAATTCCAAGGGGTCTCGAATATTCTTCCGGCCAAGCCACGGCTTCCATGCCACTAGGCTTCAAGGGCCCTCTCAGACCTAGGCGTATAAAGCTTCTGGTGTATCTGTGATAATGTCGGACGGAGTTGGACTAGTCTTGTAGCAAGTAGAGATAGACTATGAACCCCAAGGAGAGAACAGCAGCAGCAGAGCCGACCACTGAACCGAACATGAACCAGGCAATAGCGATGGACACTATGAATACGAAGATGACCTCTGTCCACCCAGCACGAACCCCAGTCATGGCAAGTCGGAGGTTGATGACTGTGACCACCAGAAAAATGTAGACTCCCAACATCACAAGAACCTCTAGTACCAAGGTGATATAGGGGCTGATGGCGTTCAGAGTTCCAACCGGACTCGCGTCGATCACGTCAGGAGAGGACCATGCCCAGAGGGCCAGCCCAAGTACAAGGAACACTGCCGTAAGAAGCACTGTGATGATTGTTGAACGCATCATCTCGCGATTTTCGGGGGTTTCTTCACTCACTGTGGTAACACCGACCTCGGACCGGTGGAAGATGTTGTGCACTTAAAGATAACGACGGATTCAATCTTGTTCCTGACTGCTCGTGACTCGGCCTGTAGAGATGCAAAGAGCATAGATCTTGCGTGACTGGAGACCTCTCTAATGACTATGATGAGCTGGCGAGTGCTCTACCGATTCCTCTAACACGGTTTCGGCATTAGGTTGTGGTGACGCAAGGAGGGACAAATCCACATCAACTCTCTCTCGTATTCGCTTGATTTGAAGTGCAACAAGGTAGGACAGACCAGCAAGAATTCCAGCAACTGCACTTGGAGATACGTGAACAACAAACGAGACGGCGATACCGAAGAACTCTGATCCCACGGCGATTAGAAATACTGCAAGAATGACACCCCGCACGGATTTCATTATCTCATTGGAGGCCGCAGCTGGAGCGACCAGTACTGCATACACAAGTATCGCACCGACGGCCTTTGTTGCCAGTGCAATTGCCAGCGCTGAAACTATGAGCAGCATGTAGTGGTACAGCTTGGCATTCATTCCATGCGCCTCTGAGCCTTCCATGTCCACACTAACATACACAAACTCCTTGTTGAACATCAGGGTGATGGCTGCAAGGAGAGCAGTCGTTGCTCCCAGAAGGATGATGTCCATGTCATTCAGGAGCAAGATGTCACCGATGAGATAGCCCCAGATTTGGGGAACTCGATACGGTGGAATGTAGTACATCAAGAAGACTGCCAAGGACATTGAGAGAGCAAACGACACACCCACAGCGACTTCCATCTTCTGCGCGATTCCGCTCTCGCCGGCATATCCAGTGAACACGGCAACAAGAACACTGAAGAGAAGCGCTCCAAGAATGGGGTCGAACCATGGTACAAGACCGGTGTCCTGAAGGAAGAGCCCAAGGGCAGTGCCACCGAGGGCTGCATGAGCAACTCCCGAGGCCATGAAGGAGAGGCCTCTAAAGACCATGAATGTACCACTGGCAGCAGCCACTATGGCAACTAGGACTGCACCCAGCAGAGCCCTCTGCAAGAAGGGGCTCTGAAGAATGATGTCTATGAATTCAATTATGACGATCCACTCCCGAGTCTCTGGTCATACAGTACTTATGTCCGGCATATTCCACGATGTAGGCTGTTGGACCGTAGACCTTCTTCATCAGTTCGGAGTCCATGACTGAGCATGGTTCACCTATTCCCACAACCGTATTCTTTAGGAGCAGGACATCCTTCACGTACCGGTGAATAGGATTCAGGTCATGGGTCACCATTATGATGCTGACATCGTTCTCACGATGATAGGTCCCAAGCACCTCAACTATGAGGTCCTGACTGGCCACATCTGTACCAGCCAATGGCTCATCAAGAATGAGTAGAGACCCCTCACTGGCGAGCGCACGCGCAACAAGAACACGTTGTCTCTGACCTCCAGATAACTCGGGGAAGGGGCGATTCCAGAGGCCATCCATATCAACCTGTTTGAGCGCCTCATGTGCACGCTCCCGGTCTCTATTTGTGGCAAAGCGGGGAGGCATCTTCTTCAGTAGTCGTCCCATGAGTACTATGTCCTTCACCTTCATTGGTACAGTCAGTCCGATGTGCTCACTCTGCGGAACATACCTGACCATCTTACGAATCTTGCCGTGCTCCTTGACCGAGTCATAACCCATCACACTGAGACGACCGTATGTCGGCTTGATCAGCCCCAGAGCCGTTCTGACCAAGGTGGACTTCCCGGATCCGTTTGGCCCGATGATGGCCATGAATGAGGGGGCATCGATGTCGAAGGTCACATTGCGCAGGGCGATTTCTCCATTCGGGTACCTCACGGCAAGGTTCTCAGCTGATAGCAGTGGAGGACTCCTCAAGACCATTACCTCGTTCCCTCTTACAGAGGGCACATCCATTCAGAAATACTTAATGATGTAACGCACGGACACAATCTGTCAATAGGGGAATTTGACACATGAGAAAGAAGAGAACTGCAATATTCCTGAGCTTCATTGTCTTGGTTCCAGCAATCGTCCTGAGCCTACACGCAGTTCCAGTCGACGCTCAGACTCAACCTGAGTTCACCGTGGCAGTGTCGGTTACGTCACTTGCTGGGATAGTGAGGGAATTCGGAGGCTCTCATCTGAATGTATCAGTTCTCCTTGAACAAGAGGCGGACCCCCATGTGTCACAGGCGACCCCGGCGATGATTGCCACTGCAAATCAGGCAGACCTACTGGTTCTAACAGGACACTTTCATTGGGAGGAGGACTTGGCCAACCAGACAGCGACTCCTTTTGTCTCGCTGCACGGCCCGCTGGCACTGATGAACTACGAAGACTTCGGAGCTGCACTCTCGCCGATGCCGGGCACAAGTGGGGCAAACTCGACCGGCAACCCGCACGCGTACTGGCTACTACCCTCCAATGCGATTGCTATAGCCAATGCGACCCGGGCGGCTCTCACCTCTCTCAACGCGACGATGAGCGACATCCTGTCTGAGAGGTTCGATGACTTCGTCGAAGATGTGCAGGACTTTGAAACACTTGTCAACGACCTCGATGTGATCTATGGATTCTCGGAGAAACGTGCCGTCGTGGTCGCACCTCCTGAGGCCTACGTTGCACAGGCCTTTGGGATTGAGTGCGACGCAGTCCTCCAAGTGGAAGATGTGACACTGAACGCTGCTCAACTCTATCAGGTTCAGCAGTCACTGAGGGACGGTTCAATCCAACTGATCATCGGTTCAGATGTCGCCCAGTTTCAGGCAGGTGGAGAGTATGCGTATCAGCTTCAAAGCGATGCTGGAGGGATTCTCATCTGGTGGCGGACCGTGTATTTCGGCGAGTCTTCTGACTACATCGGTCTGATGACATACAACCTTGGAGCTCTCACTTCAGGCCTTGAGGGACGGTCTGGTACCACGGAGAACGGAGCCCTTAACGTACTGATTCTATCGTTGGTCGGAGTGCTGGGCGTGATTGTTGTCATAGAAACAGTCATTCTTGTACAAAGAGCCAGGTATGAGTAGAAGAGCACGACCTGAGACCTATCTCTCGATGCTGGTGCCGAGACGCAAGTTGTAGACTTTGAACTCGAGGTCAGTCAGGTCATCCTGCAGCTTCTTGTACTTATCCTCAAACTCAGCAGTGCCGACCCGTCCTGCCTTCTTCTCTGTGACCAGTGACTTCAGGGCTCTCTGCTTCTCTGAGATATCACTCTTCAGGCGCTCCCATTCTTCTTTGTGGGAGTCTATGGAACCCTTCCAAGCATCGCTGGATCCATGGGCCTGGTCCAACTTCGCAACAATCTCGTCAAGCGACTTTCTCATCCGCTCGCGGTCTTTGGGATCCTTGCTCTCATTGGTCAACATGCTCACAGGGTGTAGGTCCTGATGACCGGATATAACCGTTGAGATGCCACACTCCTAGGACAAGAGAAGAGGCAAGAAGGGAATCAGCGGAAGAAGAAGGAGTGTGCCGACAGTGACGATAGTGGCAGCCTGTTCAGCGTCCAGTCCGAAGCTTGTTGCGTAGACAACGGTCAGGACAGCTGGAGGCATGAGAGACTCAAGGATGACAATGCTCGCGGGCACAGCCGAGAGACCAGATAGTAGGACAATAGGTAGGACTGCGATGGGAACAGCAATCTGGCGGATTCCAATGACGTTCAGTGCAGACTTGACATCCACGAGAGAGAACCGCAATCCCAGATTCAGACCAACCGATATGAGAGCCAAGTAAGTCGTCACCGGACCCACCAGAGAGAGAGGAGCGACCAGTACTGCCGGTAACTCGAACCGCAAGGAGAACAGGAGAATAGCAATGACCGCGGCAATGAATGGAGGGAACGTGACTGCGTTTCGCAGAATCCCTCCCCACCCAGCATCCTTCTGGCTGTAAGCAGCTCCCATCAGAGACCCCAGAGTCACAAAGAGAACCATCTGTGTCAGGGAGAAGAGAATCACAATGGAGATGCCACTTGAGCCCAGGAAGATCATGGCAAAGGGGAGTGGTATGAAGAGTGCGTTGTTGAAAGTGGAACAGATGTAGTACACTCCCTTTGTCGAGTCATCGAACTCCCCGAATCTGAGCCTGACATACATGAGAAGAGGCGCTATCAGGTGAATTGTGACTGCAAGACCCACCACCAGAAAAGCTTCTGTGTAAGCACTGGGTGATGCAGTGATGAGCGTGTAGATGACCAGTGCTGGCACGAGGAGATTGATCAACCACCTGTTGAGATGCTTGTTCAGAACGACACCTTGTTGGGAATGACGTGCTGTAGCGTAGCCAATGAATATGATGATGTAGAAGAGCCCAATCTGGACCGCCAGGTCTGTCAGCGTCTGCATCTTGTGATTTCACACATCTCAGGGGCGGGAGGTCTCACGAAATAACGTTCCGGTCTGGTCGAGAAGTCGTTGTCTTGGAACACGTGTTCTAAGTCAATTGACTCTGCTGATAATAGGGAGAGCCCCAGAACAGAGATTCGAATCAGTCACGCATCGTCCAGACTTAACACGCTTAACATCCCTGACAGAAAGGTTATTACTCACGCACATTTGAAGCCGCTGGTACTACGCAGAATTGGAGCAGAATCCAATGGTCAGCAAGACAGCCAAGAAACCGGAGCAGAGAACCAAGCCAACTGACGTCCTCGTTATCGGTGGAGGGATGGCGGGAATCAACGCCTCTCTTGGTCTCGCGAACGGAGGACATCACGCCCATCTCATCGAGAAGACTGTGAACATTGGCGGCAACTACGTGGCAATCTACAAGATCTTTCCCGCCTTGGAGTGCTCAGCATGTGTCATGACACCCTTGACCTCGTTCGTGGGCAAGAACCCCAACATCACCATCCACGCTCTGTCAACTGTGGAGAAGGTTGAAGGAAAGGAAGGAGACTTCAAGGTCACAATCCGCAAGAAGGCACGATACGTCGATGAGGACAAGTGTACTGGCTGTCAACTATGTGTCCGTTCATGCCCGGTAGAGGTGCCAAATGAGTATGACCATGGTCTGTCCCTGCGGAAGGCCATCTACTTCAACTTCGCACAGCAGATTCCCCTTGTCGCCACCCTCGACAGAGACAGTTGTATTGGGTGCGGGACCTGTGCGGCAGTGTGCCCACAGCAGTGTATCGATTACAATGACGAGGACAAGTTGATCGAACTCCATGTCGGGTCGATCATTGTTGCGACCGGGTTTGAGGAGTACAAGCCACTCGACTACAGCGAGTACGGATACGGAGTCTATCCCAACGTTCTGACCTCTCTGGAATACGATAGACAATCGCATCCCACTGGCCCAACAGACTCACACATGGTAAGACCATCGGATGGAAAGGAACCTGAGAGAGTACTATTTGTGAACTGTGTCGGGAGCAGGGATGTGAGGGAAAACATCCAAGGATACAGTAACCACTGCAACAGAGTGTGTTGCAGCTTCGGAGTCAAGCTCGCGCAGGTCACGAGGATGCACTATCCGGAGGACCACTGTGAGATAATCTACACGTATATGGATATGCGCACAGCAGGAAAGGCCCTTGAGGAGTTCCTCTGGGACACAGAGCACAATCAAGGAATTAAGTTCGTCAGAGGGCGAGTGGCTCAGATTCAGGAGGACCCGGACACACACGACCTCTTTGTTAAGATGGAAGACACGGAAACCGGAGATATCATCGAACTGGACAAGATATCGATGGTGATACTGAACTCAAGCTTCAGACCAAGTAAGGACCTGGGAGACCTCGCCAAGGTGCTGGGTATTGACATTGATGACAATGGCTGGGTAAAGGAGAGACATCCTAATGCGGCGGCCCTCGAGACCAACCGCCCAGGCATATACGTTGCAGGGTCTGCCCACGGGCCGCGCGACGGCACTGACACAGTCAACGAAGGCAAGGGCGCAGCCATGGCTGCACATTCGCACCTTCCAATCCCACAACCCGAGGCCCTTCCTGAGATACCCCCGGCAGAAATCACTGAAGAATTGCGGGTCGGGGTCTTCGTGTGCCATTGTGGTGGAATAATCAGTAACGAGATTGATGCGCCAGGGTTGGCAGAATGGGCCAGCCATCAGGATAACGTTGTCTTCAGCACAGACTACATCTTCATGTGCAGTGATCCCGGACAGCAGCTGGTCACAGATGCAATAAAGGAACACAAGTTGAACCGTGTCGTTGTCGGTTCTTGTTCTCCGCTGCAACATGAGGAGACCTTCAGAAGCGCCCTGGAGGCAGCAGGACTGTCACGGTACTACTTGGTGGGACCTGTGGGACTTCGGGAACAGCTCGCGCTGGTTCACTCAGGAGAGTCTCCGGACGTCAGACAGGAGAAAGCACAGGACATGATGAGAAGCGGCATCGCCAAGGCAATCAACAATGAGGTCGTTCCGGTAAAGGAAGTCAAGGTGACCCAGAAGTCGATGGTTGTCGGCGGTGGAGTCTCCGGGATGACTGCCGCGTTGGATATCGCGAGAAAAGGATTTGATGTGATTCTCGTCGAGAAGGCTGATACCTTGGGTGGGAGACTCAACGAACTGCACAGACTCTTTCCAACTATGGAGTCGGCAAAGGACATCGTAGACGATCTGGTTGCCAGAGTGACCAAGGAGAAGCGAATCGAAGTCATACTCAACTCGAAGGTTGTGAGCAGGGACGGGTCGTACGGCAATTATGACATCGGTGTTGAGAACCTTCAGACAGGTGAGAGAACAACCCATCGCATTGGCACAATGGTGATAGCTGTCGGCACCGATGTCTATGAACCGAAAGATGGGGAGTACGGATGGAATGATGTCCCCCAGGTAATCACTACTCTCGAACTCGAGAGAAGACTGAGAAACGGAGAGATGAAGAAGCCACCGAAGAACCCTGTCTTCATCCACTGCGTAGGGTCGAGGCAGAATCCGGGGGAGGGAAACAGGTACTGCTCGAGGGTGTGTTGTTCTGCGGTGATCACGATGCAGCACGAACTCCACGAGATGTTCCCGGACATCAAGATATTCTCGGCGTACAAGGAGCACATCCGTCCCTTCGGAAACACCATGGAAGAGATGTGGCGAGAGAACAGGCAGAATGGAGTGACCTATCTCAGGTGGGTGCGAGAGAATCCGGTCACTGTGGAGAGGGCACCTGACGGAGATGAGGCTATCGTCACAGTCTATGACACGTTGGCCCAAGAGACCTTCAGGATCAGGTCCGACCTCGTGGTGCTCGCGCTGGGACTGGAGGCACCTCATGATGTTGACGAACTCACCAAGGCAATCGGGATCAGCAGAGGACAGGATGGGTTCCTCGCTGAGATGCATATGAAGTTCAGGCCTGTAGAGACTACAGTTCCCGGTGTATTCTTGGGTTGCACCTACGCCAAGAGCGTTGAAGACTCAGTGAACCAGGCCCGAGGAGCGGCAAGTGAGGCATGCAATCCATTGAACCTGGGCACAGTAGAGGTTGAGCTGCTCACTGCGGAGGTAGATGAGGAACTCTGTGTTGGATGTGATCTCTGTCACTACTCAGAGATATGCCCCTATGATGCCATCTCCATGGTCGAGGTGGAGCCCGGTGTCAAGAAGAGTGTCACCGATGAGATGAGGTGCGAGGGGTGCGGAGCATGCACAGCAATCTGTCCCACGGGAGCCAGAGACCTTCGCTGGTGGCGTGAGGAGAGCATTCTCGATGAGATAAAGGAAATGCTGAAGGAATGAGAGAGATGTACACAGTGGAAGGACTGAGGGCGGCATGGGCTGTCCTCAATGAACTCGTAGGGGAACTGGAGCGAGAGGGCGTATTCCTTCCAGATCTCATTCGTGCAGATCTGAGAAATGCAAAGATGGTCATAGAGTATCTCGACTCCTTCGCCGATGACATAGGGGCCTCTGACTCATCGGATGCTGACTTACACTCCGAGATTGAGCAGAAGGTTCTCAGTATAAGCAAGACCGTCCTCAGCCAGGCCGCTGAGAAGGACAGTGAGTATCAGGAAAGATGGCAACAGAGATTTGACGATGCCATCAGCGGGATGCTTGAGGTTGAGAAAGAAGAGGAACGAGTTCACGTATCTGACATTCCCAGAGAGGAGGGAGTGGGATTCTTCAGAATAAGACTGCCGGAGGACATTCCCGTAGAGGTCGTGTCAGAGATGGCAGAGGCCTGCAGAGTCAACATATCCTTGGATGGCGAGAGGCATCTTCAGGTGTCCGGATCGAAGGAGTGCGTCAGGGATGCCATGCAGAGGCTCGGTGAACTATTCTATGGTCAGAGCAAGCTGAGATAGAACGACGATGTGTCGAATTGGCGCCAAAGTTTCGGACTTAACGATTCTTAATGGTACCACTTAATATTGCACCCATATCGTCCCAGTATTATGAAGGCCACCAGGCTCTATACTCGCGCACTGCTCACAAGGACCAAGTACGGAAAGGAAGTGAACTCCTTTGAGGACCTGAGCAAGATAGAGGTGGTCAACTACTCCATCCCACAAGTGAAGTTCAAGTAGATTGTTGGCGAGGCATTCCAGACTCATTCGATCTCAGCATGGCTTGTCTTCATGCCCAGACGTTGCCAGTTCGGTTCACTCTTTCTCTGCAGGTACTGGAGATGAGTAGCGAGACCGAACTCATCAGCATCATGACCAAAGGCCAAGGCAAGAAGCTCTACAACATGAAGGATGTCGAAGTTGTACTCCACATCGAAATACTTCTGAATCTCCACCTGCCCCAAGTCGAGCTGTAGCTCACAGAACGGGCACGGTGTGACAATCATGTCAGCCCCTCCAGCCTCTAGAAGACTGTCGAATTTCTGTTTGGTGAAGTCGAGAGCGATCTTCACATCCGCCGTTCGTACTGCTCCGCCGGCACCACAACACATCAGCTCATCCTTGTACGGAACGTAGGTGGCACCAGAGGCCTCGCATACATCCTTGAAGATGTGGGGTCTCTCAGAGTCATCCTTCTGCTTGATTAGCTTGGGTCGCATCCAATGGCAGCCAGGATGTAGAGCCATCTTCACATCGGTGAGCGGCCGTGTGACCTTGCTGCGCATCTTGTCAAGGCCTGCGTGTGAATACAATGCATCTACGTAGTGCCAGACCTCGATGGTTCCCTTGAACTCTCTGTCAATCTCAGCAAGACTCTCATTCACTGCATCACGCAGTTCATCGTCATGCTTGAGTTCATAGTTAGCATCCCAGAGACTGGCAAAGCAACCATTGCAACCAGTTGTGATCGGGTGGCCGCCCTCCTCAGCGATAGTCAGGTTCCGGGCGGCTATGGAGGCCCATGTGACACGATCAAAGGAGCCGAACACACCAGGTGCGGGACAGCAAGTGGCCCCTTCCATGTCAAGAAGTTCCATGTCCAGATCGCTGAACACCATTCTTGCGGCTCTCTCGACACTTGGGTATCTGTGTGGAATGATACAACCCAGAAAGTGATAGAATGACTTTGTCGGCAAAACTATTCCTCCTTTGATTTGACAAGCTTGTCAAACCCTGTCTTCCTCGCAATCTTCCGTATCTCCTCAATGGCCTCTGGGTGGCTACTAGCATTGGGGGGAATACGCTCAATCCCCACTTTCTCACGAAGGTTCTCCCAAGACTCCTTGTCAAGAGGCACTGCATGCCCGGCCTCAAGGACCTTTAGCGCAGTCTTTTGATGTGGCACCAACATATGGCCCTCAGCAACTGCGACATTCCGTATTGCCTTGATGACATCAGTGGGTTTTACATCTTGGGGACATCTGTCAGTGCAGGCGTAACACGTTGTACAATACCAGAGTTCAGGCGCGGAGATGCACGCCTCTTTCATACCCAACAACGCCTTCCGGATGATACCACGGACGAGATAATTAGTCCGCGTTCCTGCCGGACAGCTTCCACTACAGGTACCGCACTGGTAGCAGCTCTGGATGTTCGGCCCACCAGCGTGTTTGACCATTTCTATGAAGGACCCGTCAGGAATATCAATATCGATGGGATGTTTCTCATGGGCTGTTGTCAAAGATGGGCACCAACATTCCAGCCGTCGGTTTTCATCTTTATATCCATTGCCGAATGGCCACTAGTGTTGAGAACGCTTATATCCTGCAAATCGACGAACCCCGTACCTAGACTCCAGAGGTCTTCGAATGGCTAACAAGATTTCTCGTGAAACCATTGAGAGCAATGCAATGGACTCAGAGTTCGTCGACAGAATTGTGGAGGCGGGAGCTGACAGGATCAGGACTTGCATTCAATGTGGAACCTGTTCGAGCGTCTGCCCCAGCGGGAGACGAACTGCGTTCAGAACTCGTGAGATCATAAGAAAGGCCCTCCTCGGTCTCAAGGATGAAGTGCTCTCCAGTCCGGACCTGTGGCTCTGTGCCACTTGCCTCACATGTCTTGAGAGGTGCCCGAGAGAGATTAAAGTCACTGACGCAATCATCATCATGCGGAACATGGCCGTCGAAGAGGGCTTCATGCTTCCACAGCACAGGAAGACCTCACAGAAGCTTCTTGAGACTGGACATGCAGTTCCTATCAATGACGCGAATAGACAGATGCGAAAGGAGCTGGGGCTCAAGGAGATTCCACCAACGGTCCATTCGAGCAAGAAGGCTCTGGCAGATGTGAAGAAGATCATGGAGAGAACGGGATTCAGAAAACTCATCGAGGGTCAGACGGAGGAAGAGCAGGAATGACGAGCAATCAGACATACTCATTCTTTCTTGGATGTGTCATGCCCAACCGATTCCCCAATGTAGAGGCAAGTATACGAAGAGTACTGCCAGAGCTGGGCATTGAACTGGAAGACCTTGAGGGTGCAAGCTGTTGCCCGGCACCGGGTGTTGTTCGCTCATTTGATGAACCAACCTGGCTAGCGTTGGCTGCACGCAACCTGGCACTTGCCGAGATGGCAGGACATGATCTCCTCACGGGATGCAATGGATGTTATGGCACATTCAAAGAAACCCTTGCTGAGATTCGAGAGCACCCACAGCGGATGAAGGAGGTCCAAGCGGTCTTCAAAGGACTCGGGATCAAATTCAAGGGTAATGTCGATGCCAAGCACCTCACCGAAGTGATCAATGACATTGGACCAGAGAACATCGCAGAGGGCGTAACAAGGTCGCTTGAGGGACTGAAGGTAGCAGTGCACTACGGATGCCACCTTCTGAAACCCAGTTCGAACAGGCCCTGGGAGAAGACACACCGACCGGTCTTTCTTGACCGTATCGTGGAGGCCACAGGTGCCACCAGCGTGAAGTACAAGGACAAGTTCATGTGCTGTGGCGCTGGCGGTGGCGTCAGAGGTAGCCAGGTGGCAGTCAGTGTAGATATTGCCAAGGAGAAGCTCGACAATGCAATCGATGCCGAAGCAGACTGTATACTCAATGTCTGTTCATTCTGTCACCTTCAATTCGAGGCCTCGCAGATGCAGCTGAACAAGGAGGCTGGAGAGGAGAAGTACAATCTGCCAGTCATATACATCACACAATTGCTTGGCCTTGCTATGGGAATCGATCCCGTGGAACTGGGACTTCACAAGCACATGATCGACACACAACCACTACTGGACAAGGTCTTGAAGTAGGTCTTCAGTTCAGAACCATTTGCGCGCTGCATGGTAGACAATCAGAGCCATGACTGCACTTGACACCAGTAGAATGACAATGAATGCCGCCACCCGCGGTTCGATTCCCGTAGTAGGTGTGGTGGTCGTCGTGGTGGTCGTCGTACTGGTAGTTGTGGTCGTACTGGTCAGTACGTCACCAGCTGTGAAAGGGGCGTCCGATTGATCACTCGTGAAATAGATGCCATCAGTGACGCGCACCTTCACGACGTATGTGTCTAGCTTGTCAAGGCCAGTACTATCCCACTCTAACCAGTGCTGAGTGATTCCACTGGCCAAGACCGTGAACGAACTCCCGGAGTCTGCAGAGACCAGTACGTCGAAAGTCAGGGCATCATCAGAGTTGACATCCGAGGCAGACCATGTTATGTTGTTTGCCCCAGTCCACGACTCGCCCCCATTTGGAGAGAGCACTGTGACGTGTGGAACAAAATAGTTGCCGATATAGACACTGGTGAAGACTATGCTCATAATAGATCCGTTTGTCAACCAAGCTGTACAGTTGATGATGCATGTTGCATTGTTGCCCAAGCTGCGCGTATCCATTTCGAGGGTGGTCTCTTCATCATCGACACTGATGGTCGCAGGAATGGCGGGGGCAACTACCTCAAGGCGAGACCTGTTGACAAGGCTGGTTGTCCAACTGGATGTCAGAATCACATGATCACCGGAGAGTGTATCGCCGGAGTGGACAGTCCTCTCAACTGAGTTATCGCGTGTTCGATATGTGAGATTGAGTTTGGGCGCGTCTGCTGACACAGTATGTTGCTGCGAGGAAGATGGAACTGATCCATATGCTGGCACGGTCTGTGCAGATAGGGAGAAGACCCCCACAAGTAGAATGGACACCATGAATAAGGTGTAGAAACACTTCAATGAGGCTCGCGTGTTACTCGTAGAATGACATACATTTCTCAATCTCGTTCACCCTCCGGAAACGGCTGTTCTCTCCAGACCTTCATGGTTTCGTACCACAGGACGACGCATACCGAGGCCAGCAGTGCGAGAAGCACTATTGAGTACCAATCAAGGAAGAGCCAGACAAGTGTTCCCAATGCAGCAGTGAGCGAAGTGTAGAATGTGGCATAGAACAGAAAACGAGGGACAAGAAGGCGGCCTCTCCCCATGAACTGGTTCAGGATACCAATGCGCACGTCTCGCTTTATCGTGTACTGACCGTGTACGTTCTTCTCCACTATGCCAAACTGCCTCAGGCGCTCAAGGTGATGCATGGAGAGAGAGGGACTGGAGAGTTCGGCCCCTCTCTGTATCTCGCGGGCTGTCAGAGGCTCAGGATGACGCAGCATGTACCAGTAGACACTGAGTGTCTTGCCCTTGACGAGCTCTGCCAGTTCCTCGTCAGTTGGCTCTGGACTAGTCAAGATCCGCGACTCCTGAGTTCTGGTGTTCACTAGATATGTAAGACTCTTAAAGACTGCTGATGTCCTCGACAGGCCGGTTCCGCAAGGTAAGGCTAAAATAGGTCGATAGTTCGCAAGGGGACTCGTCAGACAACGATTGCTCTGGCCACCTCTGAGTACAGACGGTGACAGACTCTTGTCCGAGCCAAGGAGACAGGTTGATGTCAACAGTCCGCAAGCCCATAACGCCAAAACCTCCAAGGACAAGAGAGAAGGTCCTCGTGATCTTGCAGGAGCAGTGTAAGCAGTGTGGCCTCTGTATCGAGTTCTGTCCCAAAGATGTACTCTGTCTAACTGACAAGTACAACAGGAAGGGGTATCATCCGGTCACTGCCTGCAACATTGACGCCTGTGTCAACTGCGGGTTCTGCGAGCGAATCTGTCCGGATATGGCCATATTCTTGGCCGACAGAGAGGAGGCAAAGAAGGCACACGAATCTGGCGCCTTGCAGGAAGGTACAGTCATACCTGAGTTTGATAGAGAGTCCTCAGAGAGGGAGTAAGATCTAATGCCAGAACGTGTCATGTTTACCATGGGAGACATTGCCTGCGCAGAGGGCGCATTGAGTGCAGGTTGCAGGTATTTCGGTGGATACCCGATCACTCCCGCCACCGAGATTGCTGAGTGGATGGCTCGACGCATGCCTGAGTTGGGCGGAGCATATGTTCAGTACGAAGACGAGATTGCCTCCATCACGAGCGTCATCGGTGCCTCATGGACAGGCACTAAGGCCATGACTGCAACTTCAGGACCAGGGGTGAGCCTCATGCTTGAGGCCATTGGACTGGCAATCATGACGGAGACTCCTCTTGTGCTGGTCAACATCATGAGAGGGGGTCCCAGCACTGGGCAGCCCACACGAGGACAGCAGGGCGACATCATGCAGGCCAAATGGGGAAGCCACGGCGACTATGAGATTATCGCTCTCACCCCGGCCTCGGTACAGGAGATGTTTGACCAGACTGTGCAGGCCTTCAATCTGGCAGAGGAGTTCAGAACGCCGGTGTTCATTCTGGCAGATGAAACTGTTGGACACATGAGAGAGAAACTGGTCATTCCTGATGAGAAGGACATAAAGATCGTGACGAGGAAACAGCCCACCGTGGACCCTTCAGAGTACCTGCCCTTCAAGGCGGATGATAATCTTGTACCACCAATGGCACTTCTCGGGTCCAAATATCAGTTCTATGCCACAGGTCTCACACATGACGAACGTGGGTACCCCAGTGACAAGGAAAAGATACAGATCGAACTCATCACTCGACTGAACGATAAGATCCTCAAGAACTCGGACAAGATTGTCGATGTGGAGAAGTTCCAACTCGATGATGCAAAGATCGGAGTTATTGCTTACGGAACACCCTCAAGAAGTGCGAAGAGGGCCATCAAGGATGCGAGGAAAGAGGGCATCAAGGTGGGCCTTCTCAGGTTGAAGACTGTCTGGCCATTTCCGGAGAAGGAAGTGGTAGAACTCGCCTCATCAGTGAACCACATCATCGTGGCCGAGCAGAACCTTGGCCAGGTGTATCACATGGTCAGAGCGGCAGCAGCACCGACACCAGTGCATCTCATGAGTAAGCCGGCCGGCATGCCCCAGCTCCCAAACGAGATACTTGAAAAGGTCCGTCAGGTGAACTCTATCTAGAGCGCTGCACTTCCGATGAGAAAGACACACTTCGACGCCAGTCTAAGGAGAAAAACCGAGGACCACATCAACAAGCCTTTTATCATCATTACCCACCCGTCGGCCTGTTGGAGGAGCCCCTTCATATGACTGAGTCATCACCTGTCTTGAAGCATCCCATGGCCAAATACATCAGAGAGGATAGGCAACCATGGATCTATTGTCCGGGATGCTCTATCGGTATAGCCACCGGTATGGTGGCTCGAGCCATTGACAACCTAGGGATTGACTTCAGCAAGATCGTTATCGTGTCCGGAATCGGGTGCACGGGACGAACATCCGGTTACTTCAAGACCGGGACTTACCACACCACTCACGGACGAGCAATCGCATTCGCAGAGGGTGTAAAGATTGCCAATCCTGCACTGGAAGTCATTGTGATAAGTGGTGATGGCGACATTGCTGCCATCGGCGGCAACCACCTCATTCATGCATGCCGCAGAAACGTCGATATCACAGTCGTCTGTGTCAACAACGAAATCTACGGCATGACAGGAGGTCAGTTTGGCCCCACGACGGAGCACACAAAGTACTCTCAGACCAGCCCTCCGCCGCTGGGCAACATAGAGTGGCCGTTCAATCTGGTGAAGCTCGCAGCCTCCTCAGGCGCGACCTTTGTGGCACGGTGGACAGCAGTTCATGCTCGGCGAGCAACAAAGTCCATTGAGAAGGGGATAGCAAAGAAGGGATTCTCCTTCATCGAGATTGTTGGAGCATGCCCGACCTCATACGGTCGAATGAACCGACTCGGAAACGGTGTCACCATGCACAAGCATCTCTTGGAGGTTGCTGAGATACAGAATGGACTTCCTCCGCATGAGGCCGAGCTCGTATACGAGAAGCGAATCGTGTGCGGCGAGTTTGTTGACATTGAGAAGCCGGAGTACACCGAGGTCTTGGCTGAGAAGCAGCGTCGTGCCCGGGGTGAGTGATGTGAGCAGGTACGAGGTCAGAATCGGTGGATTTGGTGGGCAAGGTGTTGTCACAATGGCGGTTGTTATGGGGGAGACGCTATCTCTGATCGACAACAAGTATGTAGTTCAGACTCAGTCTTACGGTCCTGAGGCACGTGGCGGAGCCAGCAAGAGTGAAGTCGTGATCTCTGATGAAGAGATAGACTATCCTAAGGTGCAGGAACCAGATGTCTTCATCGTCCTGAGCCGCGCGGCCTACTTGGAGTACATTGACGGTCTGAAGGAGGGCGGAACTCTTATCGTGGACGAGGACCTCGTTCAGGTGGAAGGAGAGCTCCCAAAGAACGTCAAGGTGTACAAGATTCCTGCCACAAGGATTGCCGACAAGGAAGTTGGCACCAAACAGGCCACCAATGTGGTGATGCTGGGGGCATTTGCCGTGATAACAAAGCTCCTCTCCACTGAGGGGTTGAAACAGCGGATTGAGGAACGATGGCCAAGATTCGTCAAGACCAACATGCTCGCTCTGGAGCTGGGTATGAAGGCCGGAAAGGATGCTCTGGCATCGACCGCGTGACCATTCTCCAGTCACACTTTCACGGATCAGACTCGTTCATTCTGTGAGTGTCATTATTGAGATGTCTGTGTCTCTTGCCGAAGAGCAAGTATTGCAGCCCCAATCGCGCCTGTGAGTTGTGGGGTTTCAGAGATCCAGAGTGGCACAGTGAGGTTTTGTGAGAGAAACTTGCGAAAGGCAGGGTTCAGGGCAACGCCCCCAGTGACACATACTGGCTCCAGAACCCCTACACGCCTCGCCAAGGAGGTTATCTTGGAGGCCATAGAGATGTGGATTCCAGCCGCGATATCAGCAGGTGTCATCCCAGAACCTATGTGTCCTATCACCTCACTCTCGGCAAAGACTGTGCAAGTGCTGGATATCGAGCATGGAGAAGTGGACTGAAGCGCCAGGGGGCCCAGCTCATCTATGCTGACCTCCAAGACCCTGGCCATCACTTCCAGAAACCTACCCGTCCCCGCCGAACACTTGTCATTCAACTCAAAGTCCTCTGGTCGTCCATTAGACCCAATGCGGATGACCTTTGAGTCCTGACCTCCCACATCGATGAGAGTCTTGATGTCCGGGTTGAGGGTATGCACCCCTATACTGTGACAGGTGATCTCCGTGACGGACTTATTGGATAACTCAACCTGTTTCCGCCCGTAGCCAGTACTGATCATCGGTGTCCCTCCGAGGTCATGGCCATGAGATCGTCGTATCTCTTCCAGCACTCTGTCCACAGCATCAGATGCAGACCGACCAGTTGGAACGAGGGCACTCGCAAGGACCGCACCACCGTTTCGGAGAAGGACCCCCTTCGTTGTGGTGGACCCGACATCTATACCAATACCAAGATCTTCGACCAGTCTCATCCCCTCACAGCAACATCTCCAGCAAAGCCTCAACCCTAGTTTCTATCTGGGACTCGTTGAATAACCGTGAGTCCACCATATCACCCTCAATGACAACGCCCGGTACGCCAGTTCGTTCAGAAACTATCTCCTTCGACACGAGTTGTCCCAATGAGTAGCGCTTGCAGGAACGCACTGAAAACATGATGAACCCATCCAAGTCGTAGTCCCTGATCAGCTGGCACATCTTGTCGATTTTCGCGTCCAGACCCTTGTTGAGATAGACATTGGAATAGATGCTTGCCACGCTATCAATGAGGTCTGTGCCTTCGATGGCTCCTGACCATGCATGTGTATAGGTGTCTGCCGGGAACACCACTCCCTTCTTTGCGAGCCCGTTAAAGAAACGGAAGATGTTGAACCAAGGAGGTATGTTGTCCCACAGCAGGCGAATCCTCTCTTCTCGAATGGCCCCCACACCATCTTTGACCCGTGTCTTCACTTCGTCCAAGAGGGCTTCATAGAAGTCTATGATATAGTCAGTCCCTCTCAGGGAAACGACGGGGGCCATGGCAAGAAACCTATCTGCACAGTTGAGTGGAGAGGGTCTGCTCTTGCAGGCCTCTAGAGACTCTGTCCAGAGTCTGATGGCGGTAGACGAACGCCCTGCAGTCTGATGGAGCTTGTCCTCCTCAAGCTCTGTGTTGAAAGTGGACCCCAAGAATTCAATCAGGCTGTGGACTCCAGCCTTTACGTACTCCTTATGATGTTCTGGCTGTGAGTCTCCAAGAGGAGGTGTGTCAAGAAGGTAGACGGGAGCGCCCGTGATCTCCGAGATGGCATCGTACCATCGAAGAACAGTACCACAGATGTTGTTGCAGGCAAGTAGGGCCTGAGGACGAGGAAGACCTTCCAATGGACTCTCTTCCGGCTTCAGAGCAGCACCTATGCTGGCTCGTGCATAGGAACACAGCTCCCGAGAGTAACCCACATCCTCAGCGAACCCACACACAGTGGGACCGACCTTCTGAGAACCGACCACTGCTCCATACTGTTCGGGATAGCTGACGCCAACTCCCATGGCAACGGGAATCTCTACAGGAAAGCCGGATGTGACCCATGCGAGGTTGTGCTCTTCACTGGCTGCATGTCCTTCAAGCATGTATCGGAACATTATCTGCTGTAGCAGCTTGTTCGATTCCAGTTGACGGTAGACTTTCTCCTTACCTTCAGTCATGTGCACACCTCAATCAATCCTCCAGTGATTCGACAAAGCTCTGGATTCTGCCTTCTAACCGGGCTCGGTCACTGAGTTCAGGGTCAATGGGCAGCCTGACAGAGCGTACTCCCATTGCACTGACTGCCTTCTCAATGGAAGGGGCTTCGAACTGATCCGGGTCGCAGAAGGACTGCTCGCATATTATGACTCCATCAATAGAGAGCTTGTCAATAAGTGTGCAAAGAAACTCAATCCGTTCCCTCACTCCCTCTTGAGTGGGTTCGCCAGGTGCAGAGAGGATGGATTCTGCGAAACCCACGAATATGTCATCTTGGGGAGCAACAGGTTTCGCGAACACCGATTTGAACCCGAAGGAGAGCAGGTCCAGTATGATTGTCGAGTCAGTCACACCGGATGCTCCATCGAATAGAGCGCTGATCGATTGTGGCTCGATCATTCCACCAGCTATGAGTAGGCGGGGACCATCATCATCAAGAGGAATGTGCTTGTCTATACCTGAGAGATTGCCGCTCGTCAAGGCCTGCTTCACTGCCTCCAAGTGCTCTGTCTGCTCGCTTACACCCTCTGCCATTCGAACCTTGTTTGCCGCATCCTGAACTGGCCTGACAGTACTTGGGGATGGTATTGTCAGGAACTCACGAATCAAGCCGGTCATCTCGTTGTAGGATATCACAGAGGGCGAGATAACACGAGAGGCGTACAACGTCTGGGAGGCTTGACGGAAGGCAATGATCAACTCAACGGCTCTATCGAACTGTTCTGCAACAAAAGGCCTACTGAACACTGTTTCGATGGTCTTGCTCAGATGCCTCAACTCCTCTGCAAAGTACTCGATGGCAGCCTCAGGGTGACCACCTCGCGACGCCGGATACGTCAATCGCAGGACTCGGTCTTCGGGAAAACGAAAACTCCATACGTCAGCAAGGTTCTGAAGAGAGTCACACGTATTGCTTGGAAACACTACTCCCATAAGATGCTCTAACATCTCATCAGAGCGCAGACTGAAGAGATTTCGAACATAAGAGCATGCAAAGGTCTGTAGACTCGACTCGAATCCGCTGGTGACACCCGGCGCTGCTCGTAGAAGAGTCGGAGTTAGACCGTGAGCAAGAAAGAGCTCCATGGGGAGGTGAGGGTAGATGTAACCGAGAAGGTCATCCCCCTCCGTCGCCTTTCTCATCGCTGTCGTTGATTTCTCCATTACACCTTCATTGCTCAATGTCAATCCCTCGCCTGAACGTACACCAGTATTGAATGTCATGATACAACCATCTTATTTGTTGTGCAGAAAGGAGTGGAAGCACATATCAGAAACCGTTCCTCTATGTTCGATTCACAAAAGATGAATGATGAATCATTTCTGAGTGTCAGAGATTGGTTCAAGGAGAGGAATGCAATAATGGAAGAACAACTATGGCACAAGTTCAGGTGGCCAGAGCACGTGAAGTGGTCTCTGGAGTACCCGAATGAACCGCTCTACGCACTGCTAGACAGGGCTGCTGATGAGTACGGAGACTATCCGTTCACTGTCTTCATGGGAACAACTAGGACTTTTGCTCAAGTGAGAGAAGACGCGGACAAGATTGCTAACTACTTGGCAGGTCTTGGAATAAAGAAAGGGGACAGGGTGGCAATCTTCATGCCGAATATGCCACACTATCCCCCAGTGTTCTTTGGTGTCTTGAAGACGGGTGCCACAGCAGTGACCTGCAACCCGCTCTACAAGGCCGGAGAACTCAATTTTCAGCTGAAGTATTCCGGAGCCAAAGCAGTCTTTGTCTTGGATCATCCAACATTCACGCCCACATGCTATGAGGCGGTCAAGGATACCAACGTGGAGAAGGTCATTGTCTGTGGAACCAAGGCCTTCTTGCCCAAGGTGAAGGCAATCCTCGGAGGGATACTAGGAAAACTGCCCAAGAGTCCGTACTACGAGGAGGACAAGACGATCTTCTATGACGATATCATCGCCAACGCTGAGGCGAAGGCTCCTGACGTTCCAATCAATCCGAAGAAGGACATTGCTCTCATCCTCTACACGGGAGGTACAACAGGTGTCCCCAAAGGAGCATCTCTGCTTCATAGCAACCTGTACTCCAACGTGTTGCAAATCAACGAGTATGTCTGGTTGGAGGAAGAAGACCATCCAGAACACGGAAGAATGCGCATTGGAACCGAGGTGTTTGTGGGAGCACTGCCATGGTATCACAGCTACGGACTCACCTTGACCCTGCTGATGTCGATCTTCCTCGCGGGGCAACTGGTCTGTATCCCCGACCCTCGTGCAGGAAAGCCTCCTATGACGGACCTGCTGAAAGAGCTGGAACAAACGAAGGGAACTGTCCTGAACTGCGTTCCTGCCCTCTACGCAGGCATAGTCAACCACCCGAACGTGTCGGATTTTGACCTCAGTAGTGTCAAGATATGTAGCTCTGGCGCTGCACCCCTACCACCCGAACTCGCCAAGAGGTTCGAAGAGGTCACAGGGGCGATACTCTTTGAGGGTTATGGCCTGACCGAGACATCACCAGTCACTCACATCAATCCGACCAACAAACGGGATCGAAAGTTCGGGTCCATTGGGTTGCCAATCCCAGACACGTACTGCAAGATTGTGGATATCGAAACTGGGACAAAGGAACTCCCCATCGGAGAAACGGGTGAGATTGCCGTTTCAGGTCCGCAGGTGATGAAGGGCTATTGGAACAAACCTGAGGAGAATGAACGTGTCTTCCGTGAGATTGACGGCAAACGTTTCTTCCTCACTGGGGACATCGGTCATATGGATGAAGAGGGTTATACGATCATCAGTGACAGAAAGAAGGACATGGTCAACGTCGGAGGTCTCAAGGCCTATCCGCGGGAGATTGAGGACAAGTTCTACGAGCATCCGAAGGTGAAGATGGTGGCCGTTATCGGGGTTCCCAGAGAGGATGACCCGAGCAACGAGTTCGTCAAGGCCTTCGTCGTGCTGAAGGATAGCGTCGAAGCCACTCCAGACGAGTTCATAGAGTGGGCTCGTGGACAGATGGCGGGATACAAGAGACCAAAAGAAGTGGACATAGTGGACAGCCTGCCGATGAGTGCTGTAGGCAAGGTCCTCAGGAGAGAGATTCGCGAATCAGAACTCAAGAAGAAAGGAATGAGGTAGAGGACGCTAACGGGAGCCCATGTTTCACTCCCGTTTCTGGTCAGCAGGAACAACTGTGATGTGAACAACCAGACTTGAGTAGGGGTGATATCACAGCTGTGCAGATTGAGGACCGGCTCCATGGTGAGATAGGGAAACCGAGTGCTGTGTGGAAAGACAGAATCTATCAAATGGTCGCGCAGAAGATTGTTTGGCACAAGAAGTCAATGGATGACAAGTTCCTGCCGAACATTCCATTGAGATGGTTGGGAGTGTGTGCTTGGTCAGAAGCCCGAAGAAATGAAGAATTGGATAGGGGGTCTTTGGTTCCTTCCGAATCCAAGGATAGTTTCATGGTACCAAATAGAAATATAGCCCGGTCTGTGAAGAATATGGCAGTACGACAAATAGGATGGTGAAGTGAGTGGCTAGTTACAATCCTCTTTTCAGATCAGGTAAGAAGGTAGGGATTCGGTGGGCAATGTGCGTCGTTGCGCCTGTGCTTGTTGTTGTGGCATTCTATGTATCACAACGGCTTGATTGGAGCCCTCTAGATGTCATGTTAACTCTATGGGCGTTTACAATCGCTGTCGTCCTTGCCACGGTATACCTGAATGTCAGGTATTTTCAATACGTAAAAGGAAAGGCAGGTTTTAGATGATCCGGCTTGCAGGAGCAGTGCTCAGTCGAAGTCGTCATTCCAATGTATGGACTTGCCTGACTTGACATCCCTGCCTACACTGTGATGGCAGCTGCATGCCAAACAAATTCTGCTTATGCCATACTGTAGAAGTCAACCACCTCAATCAATCTTGGTGAGTTCACTCTAGTGACTAGTGTGAGCACTCAATGGTCTCCCTCACGTTTCTGAGGAGCACCAAAGCTGTCATTCCAAACTCCCCTTACACCCCGCCCATGATAGATGCGGTAAGAAATAATCCTAGAAGAGGGATTCGCGAATCAGAACTCAAGAAGAGAGGAATGAAGTAGCACCTAGAAGCACGAGTCACGGAAACCTGTCACGCTCTGCGTGCTTCTTACCCAGTTCTACATAGAGCTCTGCACCGGTAAGAAAGGCAGCCTTCATGCCGTCTGAAACCTCCTTGACCACCTTCCCGGGTATTCCCAAGACCAGATTCCCATCGGGAATCACTGTGCCGTTGGTCACGACACTCCCAGCGCCTATGACACAGTCATTGCCCACCTTAGCACCGTCGAGAACTATGGCGCCCATGCCCACGACTGTCCTATCACCAATCTCACAGGCATGAATGACACAGTTGTGTCCGGCTGTGACGTAGTCACCAATAATCGTAGGGTTGGTGAATGTTGTGTGCACAGTCACATTGTCCTGGATGGATGTGCCTTTCCCGACCCGGATGTAGTTCATGTCCGCTCGAAGGACCGCGTATTCCCAGATGCTCGAGTCGGGTCCGATCTCAACATCACCGATGACTGACGATCGTGGCGAGACGTAGGCGTCAGGACTGACCTTTGGAGACTTTCCATCGAATTCGAAGAGAGCCACTTTGTCACACCTTGTTGCGGCAGTGAGCCCCTTCATCTTTAAGACTATTGAAATGCACTTGTGCCAGACCGGTGACTATCAAACCACCAACCGCATCTGAGGATTCATAAGATTGGAGAGGGGGCCACATGACGTGGTCACAATGGCTGATTATAAGGTAAAGGACATTGGCCTTGCAGAAGAAGGCCGAATGCTTATCGAGTATGCAGAGAAGCATATGCCGGTCCTCATGCATCTGAGAGAGAAGTATGCTAAGTCTAAGCCTCTGAAGGGAATGAGGGTGGCAGGATGCCTCCACGTGACAAAGGAGACAGCAGTCCTCGTCGAGACCCTGCGCGCAGCAGGAGCAGAGGTCGCATGGTCTGGGTGCAATCCCTTGTCTACCAACGATAAAGTAGCTGCAGGTCTCGCGGCCAACGATGTGCCTGTGTATGCGTGGCACAATCTCAGCAAGGAAGAGTACTACTGGTGTATCAATCAGACCCTGAAGATGGAGCCGACACTCACTCTTGACGATGGCGCGGACCTCATCTTTACTCTTCACAACAAACATCAGGAACTGATACCCAATCTCTATGGTGGTTCTGAAGAAACCACTACCGGAGTGATTCGCGTTCGAGCCATGGCAGAGGACGGAGCGCTCAAGTACCCGATCATGGCAGTCAATGATGCTGACACCAAGCATCTCTTCGACAATGTCTATGGCACAGGACAGAGCGTCTTTGACGGGTTGTTCAGAGCTTCCGCTATCCTAGTGGCTGGGAAGACCGTTGTCATTGGTGGATACGGATACTGTGGACGGGGAATGGCACTCCGCGCCAAGGGGCTTGGTGCAGACGTCATAGTGACCGAGGTGGACCCTGTCAGAGCTCTTCAGGCAAGGATGGACGGATATCAGGTAATGACCATGAGGGAAGCAGCACCCAAGGGAGATGTCTTCCTCACCGCCACTGGAATGAAAGATGTGATCACTGGAGAACATATGAGGCTCATGAAGAGCGGAGCCATAATAGGCAACGCCGGTCATTACAATGTCGAGATTAATGAGCCCGACCTTCAGGCGCTCAGTACTCAGAAGAGGAGAGTCAGACACGCCCTTGATGAATACACAACCAAGGATGGCCGTGTGCTGTACCTCCTCGGTGAGGGTAGACTGGTGAACCTTGCTGCAGCCGAGGGACATCCTTCTGAAGTGATGGACCTGTCCTTTGCGAGTCAGTTCAATGCAATGATTTGGATGGCCAAGAATGGGAAGGACCTGAAACCTGCGGTGTATGAGTTCCCAAAGGAACTGGACAATGAGACGGCACGGGCCAAACTGGAGACCATGGGCATATCAATCGATGAGTGGACTGAAGAGCAGAAGCGGTATGCCAAAGCATATGCAGAGGGAACCTGAACATTGTCAGAGGCCAGGAGGACCGTCTGAGGCCTCGTGGATAGCGTGGCCCGCGTCGGTTCACTCTTTCTTGGCACGGGGATTGCGCTCAATTAGTGGAGTATCATCCTCGATGCCAATCTCGGCGATGGAGTCGTTCTCGTATACCACGATCTGTGAGCGTAGGACTATGACGTATCCGTCATAGTCAGTGCGGATGAAACCGTCACCAAGTGGGCGACCATGAATATCCAGTATCCTGGCTACAGGTTGTCCCTTCGTGACCTTGTCACCCGGGCTCACAAGGAGCCTGATGATTCCAGAGAATGGAGAACGGGGATGCTCGAACCTTCTGATCCGTCCCGAGTACTTGGGCACCTTCCACTCGGTGATCTTCTCCGGGGGTCCGTCCAGCATACCGGCCCATCTGAGAACATTGCGTGTTCCCTTCACTGCTCCGGCCACAATGTCCTCCAGTACAACACTATTGCCACCGAGTTCGACTGTGAAGGCGGGAACGTGAAGACTGTTGAGGACAGCACCTGAGAAGGTGCGATGGTATTTCAGGTTCAGGTACTTCTCAGAGGCGAAATCACTCATATTGACAGCGCCAAAGGACTCCACCATGGCCTTCTGCTTCTTGCTCAGCTCGATGGCCGCTTCCTTGTCAAACTCGTCGTCATAGAATACTCGATCAATGATGGAGTACGGAAGTGAATGGAGTGTGTGGTTGTGGAAGTCAATGTGGTAGTCGCAATACTTCTTCATAACATCATACAACTTGGCTGCAATCTGTTCATACGGCTTGGGATACTCTGTGTCTTCGTCTGCCTCCTCCTCACGAGCAAAACGCCCCTCAGGGAAGGTGCGGTTGGGGTCCTCTTCACCATACTCCGAAGTCCTCCGGTTCAGTCGAAGTGCAGAGGGATTGACGGTGGGAAGACCTACCACTGTGCCTCTCAGTTGGCGGGCAAGGTCCTCTGTCAGCACATCATGAATCACAGCGATTCCGGTCAGCTCGTTTCCATGTATGTTCGCGGAGAGAAAGAGGGTTGGGCCATCCTTCGTGCCCTGCGCGATTATCACTGGCAGTCTGTCGATGGTACCTGTCGGGAGAGGCATCCCATCGATGAATCCGTAGGTCACTTTTCCGGGTTGACTCTCCGCAGTCCCAATTGATATCTCTTTCATGGCCACTTCACGCGAGGCCGATGGCCACACCTGCTCTTAGGTCATTCGATACCAGAAGAATGAGACCTACTCCTTCAGTCGCAAGGAGAAGACTCTCTCCACCTTGTCCAGCTTTGGCCGGATGACATATCTGCAATATCTCGTGTCTGAGTTATTCTGGTAGTAGTTCTGATGATAGTCTTTGGCAGGAAAGAACTCTCTCAATGGCACAATCTCAGTGATGACAGGATTGTTCCACGCGTGGCTCGCGTCTACGTCTGCCTTCACACGTTCAGCAGTCGCTCTCTGGTCCTCTGTGGAATACAGGATGATGGAGCGATACTAGGAACCGACATCACTTCCCTGTCGATTTGGTGTTGTGGGATCATGTGACGCAAAGAATACCTCCAGTACCTCGGCGAGAATCACCACACCTGGATCGAACTCAATCTGACAGACCTCTGCATGGCCTGTTGTCCCTGTGGAAACCTCTTCGTATGTCGGACTTACCATGTTGCCCCCAGCATATCCAGAGACGACCTTTGTGACACCGTTGATCTCTTGGAAGACGGCCTCAATGCACCAGAAGCATCCACCGCCCAACGTGATCGTTTCCATGTGCAGAGATTCTGCTGAGAACTAATCAAACATTGGCAAACGGCACTAGGTCTCGAACATCTTGGAGGCGGCCAGCCAGAGGCGTAGATGGTCCACTCGCTCGCGGAACTGCGACATGCTCCGAGGATGCCCGAGAGTGATGGATGACGGAGCGACGCGCTTTCCTTTTGCTGTGTAGAAACAGGCCTCGATTCTGCCTCCCCCAACCTTCACAGCCTTCTGCCCGACGTCCATGAGAAGGTCCAAATCAGTCTCCGTTTCAACATTCAGGAAGTAGGAGGGATGCAGGGGGTGTGATCTGTCGGTGAACTTGACAATCCGGGATCCTTCCGGGAATCCCTTGTCGATGCATGACTTGCACCTCCATTCTCCGCTTAGAGAGAAGGAGTCGTAGACAAGTTCCACGCCAACTTCTGAACCGCAGGCACCACATCTCTTAGTCACGGGCAGTCCTCCCAATTTGGACCAGTTGGACAGCTGTGAGTTGATGGAACTCTCAGAACAAGAGTTGGTATGTTCTTCCTGTGATACACGCTTTTTGCACTGGAGTCATCAAAGGTGCGAATGGCGACACAGAAACTCACCACGTGAGACCTTGCGGAGAGGTCGCGATTATCCGCAAGTGACAGATGTCATGCATTTCATCACGACTGATGTAAGGATTGAGCCTTGAACCGACCAGATGATGTTCAACCTGGTTAACCACAGCAGAACAGTTCAATCTGGTAATAAAGGGAACATTTCAGGGAAAAAGACTTAACCTGAGGATATCGCACTCTGTAACACGTTCCAAGTTCTAACCAGATTGGTGTTGCTCATGCGTATACTGAAAATGCAGGCCAAGTATCTTGAGGTCTTTCTTGAGAGCTTGGACAAGTTCGGAGTACTCTACGGACCCATCCGGAAGAGAGGAGTGCTCACCTTTGACAGAGTGGAGAGAGTCAGTGACCTTGTACTGGGTGGGGAGCACCCAATGATTCCTCTGAAGAAACTGTTTCATCCCAAGCAGTTCACAATGATGCACTTCAATGAGAAGGGATTCAGTCCCGACTACTCTATTATGGAGAAGAGAGTCGTCATAGGAGCACATCCTTGCGAGATACACGGCCTGCTGAGATTGGACGATGTCTTTCTCAGCGAGCCGGCAGACCCATACTATGCGGGTCTGAGGAAGAGCACGGCAATCATCGGGTTCTCCTGCCTACCCACCGAGAACTCTCTCTGTAGTTCTACCAGGACTGATATCGTTGAGGAGGGCTTCGATCTGTTCTTCGTCGACCTTGATGACTTCTATCTCGTCTGGGTCGGTTCGAGCCTTGGCCACGACATGATCTATGAGAGAGAGGAGTTTTTTGACGAGAACGTGGCCCCCGAGGACATCCAACGGTACTTGGCATGGAGAGAGAAACGGAACAAGATGTTCAAGCACCACTTTGAGTTCAAGAGCATGCCAGATGTAATGGAACTGAGCTATAATAGCAAGATCTGGGAGGAGTTTGCAGACAAGTGCCTGTCCTGTGGTCAGTGTTCGATGGTCTGTCCGACCTGCAACTGCTTCAACGTCACAGACATCCTCGACATCACAAACGAGGCCGTTGGCAGGAGGGAACGTGTCTGGGACAGTTGCATGTTCGCCGACTACAGCCTGGTCTCTGGAGGACACAACTTCAGAGAGGCTCGCGCGGATCGACTGAAGCTCTGGTACACACACAAGCTCAAGGCCTTCGGTGATGAGTACGGAACGCCGGGTTGTGTCGGCTGTGGGAGGTGCGTCGACACTTGCCCAGTAGACATCAACGTGCTGACGATATCTGAAGCACTCACAACAAGGGAGGTGCCCACCAGATGAACGTGTCAGAACAGATTGAGAACCCATACATTCCGGAACCGGCCCGGATTGTGAGACACTATGACCTCATCAAGGACCATCGATTCTTTCAGGTCCGACATCTAGACATGAAGAGAGCGATGTCTTTCACCTATTCGCCAGGACAGTTCCTCATGGTGTCAATCCCGGGTGTGGGAGAGGCTCCATTCTCGATATCCTCGACACCGAGCAGACCGGGGATTCTCGAACTCGGCGTCAGAAAAGTGGGCAAGGTCACGGAGTCCTTCTTCCAACTCAGAGACAATGATCAGATATACATACGTGGACCATACGGTAACGGATTCAAAGTAGACCAGATGATGAACAATGATGTCATCATAGTCGCCGGTGGTCTTGGCGTCATTCCACTCCGTTCTATACTGTACTATATCTTGGACAATCGAGACAAGTTTGGACAGGTATTCTTCCTCTACGGTGCCCGGAACCCTGATGAGATCCTCTTCAAGACCGAGTTCTTCCAGTTGAAGAAAAGACAGGACCTGATGTGCCTGTGCACTGTCGATAAGCCCGATGCCACGTGGACTGAGAATGTCGGTGTCGTAACGACCCTCTTCTCACAACTTCCTGAGATTGACCCGAAGAGGACCACTGCAGTGGTCGTCGGACCTCCCGTCATGTACAAGTTCGTCATTGACGAGTTCCTGAAGCTGAAGATACCAAAGAACCAGATTCAGCTCTCTCTTGAGAGACGGATGAAGTGCGGCATTGGAAAGTGCGGCCATTGTGCTCTTGACCACCTCTATACCTGTATAGACGGACCTGTGTTCACCTACTGGGACACACTGCACTTCCGGGAGTTGATTTAGGATGGCGGGAACACAACAGAGACCAAAACCAAAGGTCGGCATCTACGGCTTCACCGGATGTGCAGGGGACCAACTCCTCCTCATCCATACAGAAGAAGAGATTCTCAACCTGTTTGAATCATTGGACATTCAATCCTTCGTGATGGCCTCAAGCAATCCCATTGAAGGAGAACTGGACGTCGCATTTGTTGAGGGGAGTGTCAGCACAGAGGAAGAGAGAGAACATCTCCTTGAGATACGAAAGAGAGCCAAGATACTGGTGGCCATGGGCAACTGCGCTGTTAGCGGTGGACCCCAGGCGATGTACGCCGAAGACGGGGAGTACGAAACACGCTTGAGGAAAGTGTACGGGGAGGTCCAGTTCTTCACCAATCCGCTTGAGGCGAAACCGCTCGATGCCTATGTAGATGTCGACTACTACCTGCCAGGATGCCCCATCAGTCAACCTCAGGCACTGGCCCTGATTGGAAGACTGATCCACGGAGCCATGCCAGAACCATATCCTCATCCTGTGTGTCATGAGTGCAAGCTCCACGAGAACCAATGTCTGTTGCTGGAGAAGAAGTTCTGTCTTGGCCCATTGACTGCAGGAGGTTGCGGAGCAGTATGTCCGGACCACGGGCTTCCATGCGTCGGATGCTGGGGACCAAACAGTGATGGAAACTTCAGCCAGCATCTCAAGCTTCTTGAGAGCTTTGGTATGACAAAGAAGGACATAATGAGACGAATCCACAACTTCGGGGGATACAAGATCCTCAAGCATATTGAGAACCTATGATTCGGAGGAAAAGAGAATGTCAGACAAGAAGATCATCACTATTGAGCCACTGGCAAGGGTCGAGGGGCATGGAGGAATAAAGGTCGAGATAGAAGGAGACAGAATCAGCAATGTGGAAGTGCAGATATACGAGGGGCCTCGGCTGTTTGAGCAATTGGTTGTGGGTAAGACACCGGAAGAAGATCTCAGTATTGTCCCCCGAATATGTGCGATATGTAATCTCTCTCACAAGTTCGCAGCCCTGAGAGGATTAGAGAAGGCTCTGGGTGTCAATGTACCTGAAACCACGAACGCATACAGACACCTAATGCATCACGGAGAGATAATTGAGAGCCACAGCCTCCACATCTACTTCCTGGCCCTTCCAGACTTTCTTGGCTACGATAATGCAGTGGCCATGGCTGACAAGTACGGGGACACTGTGATGAAGGCCCTTCAACTCAAAGCCTTTGGAAACAAGGTCATGAGACTGATGGGGGGAAGGATGATTCACGGAGAGAATCCGATACTGGGAGGGTTCTCAAGACTACCCACACGCGAAGAGCTTGTGACCATCAAGGAGGAGGCAGAGGAACTACTGCCCTTCGCCATGGACACCATCGATCTCTTTGCGGGACTTGAGATAAAGGACCACATGGAACGTAAGACACAGTTCCTGTGCTGTAAGCCACCTCATGATGAGTACGGTTACTATGGTGACGCGCTCCTTACTTCTGATGGTAAGGAGCATCCTGTGGAGGATTACAAGAATGTCATCAACGAACGGACTGTGAGTCATAGCTTTGCAAAGCGGAGCACCTACAACGGTAGACCCTTCTCCGTGGGGGCTCTGGCCAGAGTACTCTTGCTGGGGAAGCGGCTCAAGGGGAAGGCAAGAGAGGCTCACGACAAGTTGGTGAATGAGCGATGGAGTCGCAATCCACTCTACAACAACCATGCTCAGGCCATAGAACAGGTGTTCTCGTTGGAAGGTATTATCGAAACCATTGACTTTCTCCTGGATTCTGAGACTCCTGAGATTGCCAAGCCAACACGGAAGACCGGTTCTGGAACTGGGGCTGTGGAAGCACCAAGAGGTACATTGATTCACAGATATAAGATCAAGGGTGGCAAGACCACAGAGGCTGACTTCATCACTCCCACAGCCATGTTTCTTGATGATACAGAGGAGTTCATTCGAACATGCGGAGAGAATCTACTGGCTGCGAAGAAAATCAAGAACATCGAGCTGGAGTTCGAGATGATTGCTCGGTCCTACGACCCGTGCATCAGTTGTAGCGCACATCTTGTCACTGTAGAGTACAGGTAGCAAGTGTGTGTAAATCAACAATGAGAGTTGGCCACATTGGCAACTCTTATGATGGGACACTAGAAGCGAGGTCTACTCAATCATAGAGGCAACACAATGGCTCAATGGTGTGTGATGGTCAAGGGACCCTGCCGCGGGAAGATGTGTGACTTCTGGGCACGCGTGAAGATCAGGAAGAGATCCATCGATGGATTGGCCAATGATATCCTGCAAGTCATGCACGAACGGGGGGCTCCGAGTACTTCAGGCACAGAACAGACACTTGCAGACTTCTGGCACAAACTGGGAGTCAAGAACAGGAGCAGACTCTGTGATGAGGAACCGGACCTCTGCAACAAGATGAGGAAGGTAGAGGATGTCGTGAGAGCGCAGCTCGTGACATCCAAGCAATGCTAGGCATTCACGGTGGAGGAATCATGTTCCCTCTGTTGACTATCCATTTGGGATCCAGTGCGCCCTTCACGCTCTGCATCTCCTCTATGCCCTTGGTCCCGTACAAAACCTCAAGGAACTCCCGTTTCAGTTTTCCAATGCCATGCTCAGCGGCCACAGTACCACCCAGTTCAACGGCCTTCTTGGCAAAGAGCATGTAGTTGTCCATGCCCTGCTGTACCTCTTCGTTATTTCGAGGAATCATGTTCACATGCAGGTGCGAGTTGCCAATGTGACCAAAGATCACATACTCCATGCCCTGTTCTTCAAGAACAGAGCGATAGAATGCGAGGTACTCCCTCAGTGCCTCATCTGGCACTGCCATGTCGGTCCCAATCTTGTGAACTTCATGATAGGTCGCCTTTCGCTGGGCTATCAGACCATTGATCGTCTCAGGCACGAAATGACGGACTGTCTTCATCTTCTCCAGCTCGGTCCTGTCAAGGCCCGCCCAACTCGATTCTGAGGATGTGTTGTGCTTGTTCAATAGTTCTTCCAGGCCCATCACCATGGACTCCATTTCTTCCTCCTTGTATGAGAACTCGAAGAACACGATGGCCTTTGTGGAGTCCTTCATGGCAGGGACCTTGATTCCTGCTGCTTCAGACTTCTCTCGAATCATCTCAATCGCATTCGGTCCGAAATACTCGAGGAACTCCATCTTGACAGGCGACCCTTCCTCTTTGACATCATAGACAAAGTCGACGGCATCTTGTTCACTCGGGAAGAAGGCCATCACGGTCATTATGTTCGGCTCAAGCTGAATGAGGCCGAGCTCCACCATGGTGATGACACCGAGAATCCCTTCAGAGCCTATGAACAGGTCGATGAGGTCCATGCCAGGCTTCGCATACAGTCCCGCTGCGTTCTTGGTCTCAGGCATCTTATAGGTGGGTATGTGCACTACCTGTTCGGTTCCATCGCTGAGGACTATGATGAAGGTACCGTCGTCCGCCTTCACCTGACCACGTCGCACGTCGATGATGTCCCCGGTCGGGAGGACCACACGTATCCGGTAGATCCAGGGTCGGACTGCTCCGTACTTGAAGGTTCTAGCTCCCGATGCGTTGCAGGCAACGATGCCACCGAGCCAAGCACTGGTCTCGGTCGGATCCACAGGAAATGTGTAGTCACCGGTGGCCTTCTTGAACTCTGCAAGTGCCTTCTGCTGTTCTGCTGTGCCCTGTCCATCTATCTCCTCGAGGTCTCGAGTTCTCACGACCTTTACCAAGTCCTCCAACGGAAGCCCAGCCTCAGCAGCTATCGAGAATCTGCTTCGTTCATCATAGTAGTTGAGGTACAGAAGACGCGTCATCTTCTCCAAGTTCAGGGTTATCCCGCCAAGAGGGACCGCAGCTCCAGTCAGACCCGTCCGCCCACCCTGAATGGTCACAGGGATTTCCCTCTCATAGGCATCCTTCATGATAGAGGAAACCTCATCCTCAGTGGAGGGGAAGAGAATCTTGTCAGTCTTTCCATCAAAGGAGTGGCTCTCATCATCGAGGTAGAGAGCATATGTATCTGTGATCTCTTCCTGATCCACTACAGCCTTGATGGTCGACAGGTCCACAGTCCTCGGGGCTTCAGCGACGATGCGATTGGTCATGATTCACGCCTCAAAGATATTCAGGTGCACTTCGCCTTACCGCCTAATATCAAAGATTTGGTTCCGCGCCCTGTAACGCTTTTAAGACACGTCCGCTTGGCGGTGCCATTCAAGCCGGTGATCTGGTGAGAATTGCGGCCATCTCAGACTTGCATGTGATTCCAAACGACGAAGACGACTTCCTCCTCGCAGAGATCAGAAAGAAGGTAGAAGAGATTGAACCTGATGTCTTCGTTGTTGCAGGAGATCTGAGTGACGACCTAGATACTCTCTCAAGAACCTTAGGGATGCTGAGAGTGGATGACTGTGAGAACCTCTTTGTTGCCGGCAATCACGACGTCTGGTTCGATGAGAGTGGAGGTCCCGGATCGCTGGAGAAGTATTCGAGGCTGATTGGGCAGGAATGCAGGAGGAGAGGATTCCTTCATCTCCCTGATGCGCCCTTCATCGCTGACGACTTGGCGTTCATTGGCTCCGTGGGATGGTACGACTACTCATTCAGACGCGAAGACATGGATATTCCTATTGAGAGTTATGAGCACAAGGAACACAACGGAGCAATATGGTATGACCTGTTTCGTATCGATTGGACTATGACCGATGTCGAGGCCACAGAGATCTTCAACAGGCGCATCGAGTATGACCTGAGCACGCTTCCGGACAGCGTGAGGCATGTTGTCTATGTTTCTCACCATCTTCCGTTTCAGGAACTGACCATCTACAAAGACAGACTCCCGTGGGACTTTCACAGTGCATTCATGGGGGCAAAGAGCACAGGTGAGGTCTTGTTGAGAGACGGGCGCGTACTCCTGTCAATCTCAGGCCACAGCCACATCCGCAATCTGATCAAGATTGACGGACTGACAGCGATGACCGTTCCTCTTGGATATGGAAGGCCCGACCGAGAGCACATGAAGGAGTTCATCCGCGAAGCTGTTGCAGAGATTCATATCGAGGGGGCTGCCGTCAATGTGGTTGATTTTGTGAGTGGTGACATCTGCGCAGGTCTCCCCTATGTTGACTCTAGGCATTGAAACTGTACGACAGATTAATCTGTAGGAGAAGTTACAAAGGGGGATGTTCCGGTTACGCCGGGGCTTGGTACAGATGACAGAGCGAGTGATATCATGAAGAAACCAGGATGGGAAGTCATTGCCGCGCTATCTGTGTCTGCCATGACCGTGGTTGCCCTTGTGCTCGTAGGAGTATACAGAAGTGTCCCTGGGGCGATCATCGTAATATTCGTTGGTACATATCTTCTGATATCAACAGAGAAGGTGAACAGAACGGCCATGTCCCTCCTCGGTCTGGCCATAGCAGGGCTAGTCTTGTATTTTGCTCTAATCCTGGAACCTGTATTTGGGGTGGCCTTGGGAGGCGTGGAGTTCCACACGCTGATCAGTCACGTCGAGTGGGACACAATCATCTTCATCATAGCCATGAGCATCATCGTTTCGGTGGCGGCAGCATCCGGTCTCTTTCAGTACATCGCTCTGAGAATTGCAGCGAGAAGCGAAGGGGACCATAAACAGCTCTACATCACCTTCCTAGTCTTTGTTTCGGGAATCAGTCTCTTCTTCGACACCGTGTCCACGATGCTCATTGCGGCACCTCTCACAATCGAAATCTGTAAGGCTCTCGATATGGACTTCAAACCGTTCTTGGTGTCTGAGGCCATCGTGTGCAACTTCTCATCCATACCTTCCATCGTTGGTGCGGTACCGAATCTTGTCATCGCAGGACAGACTGGACTTGATGTCGGATTCTTGTTCATCGTGTTCATGCCCTTGTCAATAGTCCTCTTCCTCGTCAGTCTACCAGTCTTCCTCAGGTTCTATTCATACACATTTGGGGAAACCGAAGCATACAAGGTGGATGCTGTCTTCTCGATAAGTCCGACGACAATGATCAAAGACAGATGGGACTTCAACATATCGACCATCGCTATCATCTTCCTCGCCATCGGATTCGCCCTAGGACCTATGCTCGGATTGGCACCTCCCCTTGTAGCTCTCCTCGTCGCGGGGTTTCTCCTGCTTCTCTCGCACGAGCGTGCAAACGAGTTCTTGGCCAAGGTCGGTTGGCCGACAGTGTTTTTCCTTGTCGGGCTCTTCGGACTCGTGGGAGCCCTAGACATCACTGGTCTCATTGAAGCACTCAAAGGATGGATTGAGTCCATCATCGGTACGAACGTGGCCTTTGCCATCGTGTTCCTTGTGTGGATACCTGCTATGCTCTCGGCCTTTCTTGATAACCTCCCCGTGTCTGCAGTGCTTGCACCCATAGCCCTGCAGTATGCGTCTGTGAGTCCAGTCATGCCTCTGGCCCTCATCTTTGCTGTCAACATAGGGGGATACATCTTCACCCCACTTGGGTCACCCGCAAACATGGTTGTGATAGGTCTCTCAGAGAGAGAGCACGACCCCATTTCCTTCATCGAGTTTGTGAAGATTGGAACACTGCTGGGAATGATTCACCTGATCATTGGCAGTGGGTATCTCTTACTTATCAACTTCCTAATCGGAGGTTTCTGAGAAGAAGAGGCGCCCGATTCCGATTATTGCCGCCGGGAGGACGACACTGCGGAAGCAAGACGCCAAACAGAATGTATGAACAAATCACATATTTAGTTTTACAAGATGGCACATTTGCGCGTTTTCCTAGAATGAATGATATATCATCACTCTAGTTTAATAGCATAACTACTCCGGGCAATTAGAGTGCCAGAGAAGCGATGAGCCATGCCAAAGAGAGCCCGTTGTCCATATTGCGACCGCCTCTTCAGCCGAGACGTGCTTGACGACCACATCCGAAGGTGCCGCACACGAAGGAGACCAGCTCAGAGGACCACCCCCAGGCGTCGATTACTGGTCGTGGACGGAAACAATGTGGCCTTCTTTCTCTCGCCGAACGGAAGACCAAGGGTCTCGAACTTGGTCTTAGCCCACCAGAGCCTTGCGAGCGCCGGTTTTCAGTTGATCTTTGTAGTCTCATCTGCGTTGGTCCACAAGGTCGGCAACCCCATTGCCCTGAGAGAGTTCACCGCCAGTGTGAGGACCATCACTGCACCGAGAGGAACGGATGATGACCTGAAAATCATTAGGACCGCGCAGGAGATGAACGCAGACATAGTGTCGAATGACAGATTCCTCAACTGGATTGATCGGTTCACGTGGTTACCGGACAGGATCCGAAAGTATCGCATGACACCTGCGGGTCTCATTCTCCTCTAGGAACGCAGACGGGTCTTCTTCGAAAGCATTAAAGCCACGAGAGAAGTGGGCCATGCTACCAGCACTGACCGAAGGTGGATGCATTGAAACTCGACAAGCTGAGAGCCCTATACCTCAAGTTCTTCAAGGAGAAGAAACATGCGATAATCGGCTCAGCATCACTGATACCAGAGAACGACCCGACCGTGCTCTTCACTACTGCAGGAATGCATCCGCTGGTGCCATACTTGCTCGGCCAGCCACACCCGCAGGGCAAGAGGCTTGCGAACTGTCAGAAGTGCATACGCACGACGGACATTGATGATGTGGGGGATACGACCCACCTGACTTTCTTCGAGATGCTGGGGAACTGGAGCCTTGGCGACTACTGGAAGGAGGAGGCGATCTCCTGGAGTTACGAGTTCCTGACCTCCAAGAAGTGGCTGGGATTCGACCCGAGCAAGCTGTACGTCACTGTCTTTGCTGGAGACGATGATGCGCCTAGAGATAGCGAGTCCGCTGAGATATGGAAGCGCGTTGGAATACCGGAGGAGAGAATATACTATCTGCCAAAGGAGGACAACTGGTGGGGACCTGCCGGCGCAACAGGTCCCTGCGGACCCTGCACGGAGATGTTCATAGAGATAGACGAGATTCCAAGGTGTAGTGACGAGTGCAGACCTGGCTGTAGTTGTGGCCACTTTGTCGAAGTGTGGAATGATGTCTTCATGGATCGGTCCAAGAAGGAGGACGGCACCTATTCCAAGCTTGAACAGCGCAATGTGGATACGGGCATGGGAGCGGAACGCACAGTTGCCATGCTTCAGGGAGTCCCAACTGTCTTTGACATTGAGGCATTCACAGTGCTCCTCGACAAGATACGTGAACTATCCCCAAGGGAGGAGTTCTCAGAAGAGGACGAGAGACTCGCGCGTATCATTGCAGACCATGTGAGGTCCGCAATCATGATCATGTCTGACGATAGGCATGTCGCACCCTCCAACGTAGAACAGGGGTATATCGTCAGGCGGCTGCTGAGGAAGGCAATCCACAGCGCTGACAGGCTGGACATAGGAAGAGGATTCATGCTCGACCTTGCAGACATCGTGATTGATTCCTTCAAGGACGTGTACGATGAGGTTGAACGAAACAAGGACTTCGTACTGGCAAACCTGACAAGTGAGGAGGAGAAGTTCAGGAGAACCCTCGCAAAGGCTCTGCGCAAGTTCGACAGGATATTCAATGAGAAGGGTACAGTCACAGGAAAGGACGCATTCCTCCTCTTCACCAGCTTCGGACTTCCTCTTGAGATGACGAGAGAACTGGCTGAGGAGAGGGGCGTCAGTATTGACATGGATGAGTTCAGGAAACAGTTCGAACATCACAGAGAGATCTCTCGGACTGCGACAGAGGGCAAGTTCAAGGGTGGACTTGCAGACCACAGTGAGGAGATAACCAAGCTTCACACTGCGACCCACCTTCTGCAGGCAGCCCTCAGGAAGGTTCTCGGCGACTCTGTTTCCCAGAATGGGAGCAACATCACAAAGGAACGACTGAGGTTCGACTTCACGTTCCCAAGGAAGATGACGCCAGAGGAGATAGATGAGGTCGAGAAACTCGTCAATGAAGTGATCAAGAAGGACCTGCCAGTGGAGCGGAGAGTCATGCCCTACGACGAGGCGATAGAGGCAGGTGCCCTCGCGTTCTTCAAGGAGAACTATGGTGACGAGGTCTCCGTATACTCAGTTGGGGACTTCAGCATGGAACTCTGTGGCGGACCGCACGTCGAAAGGACAGGTGTCCTGGGCAAGTTCAGGATTACAAAACAGAAGAAGATAGGTGCGGGTCTTCTCAGAGTCAGGGCTATCCTCGAGGAAGAGAGTTAGACATCCTGTTCTCTGAACACAATGTCTATTTGACACTGTGAGGACATGATGATACCCACCGTCCGACATTTGACTGGCAGAGGAGGAAAAGCATTGGGAACATTCTCAAAGATATTCGGTGCCGGAGACAAGGAGCTTCAGAAAAAGGGGGACAAGAGCCTTCTCCAACTCAGTAAGGCCCTGCAGTCTGCAAGTGCCAAGATGAGAGTCGGGGCGAAATGTTGGTTTGATCAGGACTTGGAGACACTGGACGAGATTGAGAGAGAAATCATCAAGTTGGAACGAGATGCAGACAAGGTGAAGGAAGACCTAGTTGAGAACATCCTGTCGAAGCACGCATATCTGCCGCAGCAGACACAAGAACGACATACTCTTGTTGCGCACATGGATGGGATCGTGGATGCAGCAGAGGAAGCTGTCAGGTTCATGGCCATTGGCAAGGAGATTAGGCCACCCGAGGAGATGGTCGACATCGCAAAGAAGTGTTGGATCTGTACAGACCTGCTTCAGGACTCTGTCAAGTTCCTCTTCAAGGACTTTGAGAAGTCAGTGGAGGTTTCTCACAAAGTCGACAGGGTGAGAGAAGAGGCCAGGGACATCCAGTATCGACTGCTCAAGAAGCTCTTCGGAGATTCCTCTTACTCACCAAAGGAGGTATTGCTCTTCCAGCAGGCCTCAGAGAGGATTCTTAAGGTCGCGATTAGGGCAGAACTTGCAGGGGACTTCATTCGGGAACTTGCGGTGAGATACTCCTAACAGGTTGGTCGTTCTCCTTGGACATGCTCACCGTTGTCATTCTCATAATCGGCTTCATCGTCGCCTTTTCGATAGGAAGCAACGATGAGACCATGAGCCCGGCTGTCGGGGCGAATGTATTCACAGTAAAGGTCGCTGTGACTCTCGGCATGATAATCAACCTCATTGGGGCGGTGTCCCTGGGAGGAGGAGTATCAGAGAAGGTTGGTTCAGACCTCGTGGCTGGCGCTGAGAGTCCTCTCACCACAGACATGGTTCTTGCTATTCTAATCTCCATGGCAATATGGCTCCTTGTAGCGTCAGCTGCAAAAGGACTTCCCATCAGCACAACACAGTGCATCGTCGGTTCTGTCATAGGTGTCGCCGTATCATCACCCTTTCTGGGGGTGGACGGCTTTGGTGTCAGTGCCATATCGTGGAGTGTACTGGCGGAGATCTTTGTCGGATGGATAATCTCTCCTCTCGTCGGATTCTTCTTTGCGGGGGGTATCTACGCGGTTGTGAGGAGAGTGCAGGCACGAGCCACAGGCCTGAGTGGGCGAGAGCGGCAGGAGGAAGTGGCGTCGTATCTGCTCGCAGGCTTTCTCATTCTGACCGGATTGAGCAGAGGCGGCAATGATGTGGCCAACGCTGTGGCTCCTCTGACTGCGCTACCTGACTTCCAAGGTACCTTCGTTCTTGGTCCCTTCGTACTTCCATCATTCTATGTTCCACTCGTCGTGGGTGGTCTCGGGATGGGGCTCGGACTCATTGTCGTCGGACGCAAAGTCATTCAGACCCTGGCCACGGAGGTCGTGACACTCTCTCCGATGTCGGCACTCTCCGCAAGTGTTTCGGTCTCACTCATCATGTTCAGTGGCACATACATGGGGCTCCCACTCAGCGGCACTCACGTCCTGGTTGCGTCCCTCATTGCTGTCGGATGGATATCTCAAGAGCCGGTGAAGATGAAACAGGTGAAGGAGATCCTCATCTCATGGGTGGTTACCGTGCCGATATCTGCGATGCTCTCGGTCCTTGTCTATGCAGTGATTCTAGGCCTCTTCTGACGGGGTCCATTTGGGATACTGGGGGATTCTGTGTATGAGCAGGAAGTCCTTCGCTCGGGCTCCTAGACGCGTGGCCTCTTCAACAGACAGGTGAACGCGATCCAGTCCGGACGGTGTTGTGCCTCGGGTGGCCTCAATTATGGCAAGGTCTGCTCCCTCAACAATCGCCTCAGCAGCAGGACATAGACGCGTATCACCAGTGTAGGCGACTGTCGTCGTGCCAATCCGAACACGAAAACCAAGAGCCGGAATCAACACATCCGGCGACCCATGCTCAAGGGAGTAGTGCTCCACGCCAAAGGCCTGGACCTTGAAGAAGTCTGTGTCGAATCCTGAGCCATCGCTGAGCTCATAGAGATGTGTCTCATAGGGAAGTGTGTCGAGATAGACACTCCGGTATCCCTTAACAATGGTGATAGCCTCAGCACATCCCTTCGGAATGAGGACGTTCAGAGCCTCGCGACGTTGAAGCATTCTCATGAAGCTCAAGAGCGTGTGAAGACCACCGACATGATCAAAGTGGCCATGGGAGATTGCCACTAGGTCGAGGTTTCCCACCCAGTCAGAGCTGTTCCTGATAGAGAGGAGGTCTCTCACGGCGCCGTCGCCCACGTCCAACAACATCATGCTGTCTGTGAATCTCGAAGTGAGGACTATGGTGGTGCCGACTCCAGCAGCACTGAATGGAATGTCAACTCTGACCTCATCATTTGACCATTGTTGGCTGTATTCTCTGTCCGTGCCAGCCATGTATCATCAAGTCCTGAGAATCAAGGGGAGGGGCACCACCACTCGGTGGCACCCACAACACCATGATTCATTCGTATCCGAGCTCAGGCACACGTGCGAGGAAGTACATGAAGTATCCTATCAGCACAGATACTATCAGTCCGGCAGACGTTGTCAGAAGGACTGTTACCCAGTCGGGACTGGCACCACCGACGAGTTGCATCCAGGACCAGTATGTTCCGGCAAGTGTCATTCCCGAGAATGCCACCTTCTTCAGAGGGACCTTGACGGTCTTGGTCTGGAAAATGCCCATATCCACAAGAGCAGCAGCCAGCGCACCGGCCTTGTCAGGCTTGAGTTTCAGCTTCTTGCCAAACTGACCCACTGTCACCTTAGACTTGGGCTTGACAACCTTCAGGGCCTTGGGCGCATAGTCAGCGATGTCTGACGAGAAGTACTGTACGGCAGCGGGGACATCAATTCCACACTTCGTGCAGGTCGGAGAACCCTTCTTCCATTTCTTGCCGCACTTGGGACAGCGTTTCTGGTCCCATCCGTTCTTAGCAGCCTCACTCACTCGGCGAATGAGCTCATCCCTGTCTATCGTTTCCCCGCCCTTCTTCGGCTTCCTTCTGAGGACAGCCGCAGTGGGGAACACTCCAACATCTGATCCGCTCTTGGCGCCTCGCATCTTGCGTGCCGCAAAGATACCTCGCTGGAACTCGTCCAGTGACAGAATGAGACTGAAGATTGACATTGCAGTGAATCCGGCCGTGATCAGTCCGCTGATAGACATCACAGCAGCAAGACCGGTTCCTCCAACCTGTAGAACAAAGTCCTCGGATACAGTCACGTTCACAAGAGGCGTGGTGGAGTTGGAGTAAGTGAAACTGAAGAGGCCAATGATAGTTCCTGCGATCAGAGGAAGGCCACCATATGAGAGTGCACTTCCAAGAGGTAGTGAGGCATTGAGAACGCTCGCGGTTGTGTTCTCAGGTATCTCACCGAATGAACTCAAGTCGAAGGGTTGGTTCACAATGGGCATACCCATATATGTCATCGAGAACACTCCAGAGTGAATCGTGAGGTTTGTACCCGTGCTGATGGTCAGGGAGAGTTCGACAGGAACAGAGAGGTTCATGGGGAGTGGGTGCGCAGCGTCAATGCCGACAGCATTCACACCATTGACCTCAACAAGAAAGGCGAGATTATCGTCACCGCTCCAACCGGAAGGGGGTGCTGCCTGAGCGGGAATCAACATACCAGACCATAGTAGACAGGTCACAGTAATCACAAAGAGAAAGTGTGGTAGCGTCCTACTTCTCAAATCGTATCCTCCGAAGAAGTCGTGTCTGTCAACCGCTCTGTATCTGTCCCTTTAACTGTTGTTCACGCTTACTCGGAGCCGCCCAGAGCCTCCTTGATCTGTCTATCGAATTCGGCGTCTTCATCTTCAGGGTCGTAGATTATGTGACTGGCCGCACGTGGTTGATACGTCGGAGTCCAGTTCGAGAATACTCCAAGAAGGTACCCACCAAAGAAGGAGAGGATGATGAAGATCATCTCCATGGTCTGTATCTCATGATAGACAACGATAATCAGGGAGAGAATCATCCCCCCCACAAAACTCGATATGATACCCAGACTCAGGCGGTCTCGCGCCCGCAGCGTTTCCACTCCTCCAAATACGTAGCCCAAGAGCATACCCAAGAGGATTCCGGGTAGTCCTAGGAGTGCAAGGTCCAGAGTTGGCGCGAGCTGCATGATGGGTCCTCCACTATTCTGTCCAGTGAAAGACCCACATTAACTCTTTCGAATCATGAAATGATCTTCTGCTGCACTAGCGCGCCCACTTGTTCCAATGGACAATCTCTGACAACTCTCGTCTGGTCCGAGGTGCTTGCTCCTTCTCGCGAGTACGCTCATCCAAGTCCTCGACCGAGCCCTCATATCCAAAGAACACGATTGTGACAACTCTGTACTCGTCAGGAATCCCAGTGACCTGCTTTATCTTCGCTTCATCCCACCCCGCCGTGGGATGGCCCATGAGACCCATATGCACCGCCTGCAGGAGCATGTTCTCCACAGCAAGCCCGACATCCATCGCGAAGTAAGGAAGACCATGCGCACCACATCCTCCATCCTCCTTTGCGGCCACTACGATCATCAGAGGAGCTGCCTTCGCCCATGCGTTTCCCCTGCTGAGTCCCTCATGTGCTGCCGACAGCGCATCCGAGTCCTTCAGAACAACAAAGTTCCAGGCCTGTGTGTTCGCACACGACGGGGCCCATCGACCAGCCTCTAGGATAGATTGAACCATCTCGTCAGAGATCGGCTTCTCTGAGAACGCTCGCCCGCTTCGTCGTCGGAGTATCTCGTTCAACATCTTTTGTGTGACTCCAAGTCTTCAATTCCTAGAGGTTACTGAATCTCCATGACCTCTCCGCAATGTGATGGGATGTCCTGATGGCCACAGCTTGCGCCCATCCAACAGACCAGCTGGTCGCCTTCGATGTGCATGTCTTTCCCGCAATGTGTGGGGACAGAGAGCTCTGCTCCACACTTCTTACAGACTAGTTTATTCATGATTATTCACTATTGTTAATAGCACTTCTCTGGATTTAAGGTTGCCGAATCACACAGACAAATCAGCGATACTTGTCAAGGTCCTCAGTATACACCTTCTCTTCCGTCTTATGGGCGCCCGGTGTGTCCAGTTCAATGTCCCTCTTGGAGGAACTGTCCTCAGAGAGAATCTCTCTGAACACCTCGTTCTGAATGATGAGCCTCTGAACCTCATTGCTCCCCGTCCAGATCGTCGCCAGACGGGCGTCACGATAGAGTCGCTCTATCGGATAGATGTCTGTGTATCCGATGCCTCCTAGGATCTGCATCGCCTCATGGACCGCTCTGAATCCGGCCTCTGTGGCGAAGACCTTTGCCTGAGAGACCTCCTTTCTGCACCACTCCCCAGTGTCAGCCTTCTTGGCGGCGCCATAGATCAGTCCGCGCGCTGCGTCAAGTCCAGTGGCACAGTCCGCCACTTTGAAGCTGATCCCCTCGAATCGCTTTATCGGTCGACCAAAGGCCTCTCTCCGGTCTGCGTATCGAACCGCAATCTCAAGGGCTGCACGTCCCATGCCGATCGCACCAGCGGCAGAGGTCAATCGTTCGGGGACCATCATGGTATTGAAGACTGCATTCCCATCATGAAGAGTCCCCACCAGGTTTTCCTCCGGAACGGATATGTCGTCCATGACTATTCGGGCGGCTCCCATCCCGCGGCATCCCATCAGCTGGTACTCTTCATGGACGGCGACCCCATCATCCCGATCTACGAGGAAGGCACTAAGTGACTTATGGGGAGGCGCATCATAGTCCGTCTTGGCGTAGATGAGGAAATAGTCAGCTCCAACACCGCCGGCGACAAATCTCTTCTCGCCCTTGATCACAAAGCTGTCACCCTCTTTCCGGGCGCGTGTATTGGTGCCGAAGAAGTCAGAACCGCCCCTAGGCTCGGTCAGTCCCTCACCGCAGATTAGCTCTCCACGCAGTGTTGGAAGGAGGTACTTCTTCTTCTGTTCCTCTGTACCGAACTTGTGCAGGGCCTCGCCCACAATGCTGGGGAGGGAGAATGCACAACCAAGCGCGATTCCCAGCACTCCGACCTCTTCGATGGCCACCATCTCGGAGACCCATCCCAGACCGCGACCGCCGTATTCCTTGGGAAAACGCAGACCGAGTAGGTTTGCCTTTGCCGCTGCCTTGATGAACTCGTACGGATACTCGGTTTCACGGCCATCCATGGCAATGAGTAGCTCTGGAGGAACCTTGTTTTTCACGAAGGCTCGGACCTCGTCGCGAAGCCTCTTCTCCTCTTCTGCGAGCAATACGTCAAACATTCTCCAACCTCGTCTTCTGTTCATCCGCCTTGATTCAGCAGGGAATCAAGAGTGGTCTCAGAACTCGTACCTTGCTCTATGTCAATCGCGTCCTCGGGACATATAGTTTCGCATACTAGGCACAGAATACAGTCGTCCTCACGTGATGGATCCGCGACTTCTCCCTTGGACGACACCCAGGACTCGAACACGTTGACAGGACACACATCGAGGCACTTCATGCATCCTGTGCAGTCATTCACTAGTACTCCGACGCGAGTCCCGTGAACGATGGTCTTCCCACGGTCAGGACTCCACACCGAGTGCCCAGAGTGTGTATCTACAACAGTCCACGCCACGCGGTAGTTCTTGTCGATTGGCACGAGACTGTCAATACAGTACTCCCTTTTAGCAGTCTGCCTCACCAACACTCCACTTGAACGGAACTATTGCCGACCTCTCCTTGTCACAACAAGTGCGTAAACGACGATGACAGCCATGGACACACCGACAGCCAAGGGCACAGTCCCCCACAGGTATTCACTATTGACCACCGTGAGGGCTATCTCAGAGGATGCATTCCGTCCGGCCCAGTCGTAGACCACAATCTTGAGTGTATATTCCCCAAGGTCAAGATCTTCAACGGAAACTGCCGATTGAGACACATTTGTTGCAAGCATGAACTCTCCGTTGAGGAACAGGTCAGCATACTTGTAACCAGACCCAGAATCGACAACGGACCAGATTATGTCAACGCGCAAACCGGTCTGAGTGTAGGTGAATGTTTCAACAACGGGATCGGTCAGGTCGACCAGGAATTCCTGCGAGCAAGAGCCGTTATTGCCGACGTTGTCGAAAGCCGTGATGTTGACGAGGTGCACACCCTCTGTGAGTGACACTGCAAGACAGGTGAGAGACGTACCATTGTACACTTGGGTCTCATCGATTGACACTGTAGAGTAGGCATAACCGCTCAGAGCGTCGTTGACACTCCATGCAATCTGGCAAGAGGCCGTTGTCAAGTTCTGTCGGAGAGAGGGGCTCTGGACTGTGACCGCAGGACCACCAGTGTCAATCTGTATCTTGAAGTGCGCAGTATCATTTCCAACATTCCCAACACCATCTACAGCAACGACATGGAAGTACCATTCCCCACTCGAGAGCCCGCCGTCCATGGTCACACTAGTGTTGGTCGTGTATACGCCGCTACTAGCGGTGGGGACTGTGAGGGGATCATGGTCAAGGATGTAGTAATAGCCCGAGATGCCATTGACATCAGGTGGTGCGGTCCAGTTGACGACAGGAGTATCGTTGGCGTACCAGAGAGAGGAGTTCGGATGTGTGGGGGAGAATACATCGGGAGCCAGCACAGTACAGTCATAATACACCTGCAAGAGCGGATCTCCCAGTATGTTCATCCCGTAGTACCACTCAAGATAGATACTGCCGGCCTCACTGTCTGTTCGCAGGGAGTGCTGGAACCACTCTCTCAGACTGTCGCCAAGAGTCTGGTTCTGACCGATTGGACCATAGAAGTCGTCATAGTCCATCATGCTGCCG